>Ga0111538_10000908_pt1 | contig 41063 bp, 43 predicted proteins | sample SoiMethybrSBSTD1_FD_79669 | JGI IMG/M metagenome (GOLD analysis project Ga0111538, IMG submission 79669) | Bulk soil microbial communities from a Populus tree surrounding site in Tennessee, USA - Soil MetaG P. TD hybrid SBSTD1 (version 2)... | ecosystem: Environmental > Terrestrial > Soil >...
CCGCGGCCGCGGCTTCGCCTACCTTCGCGAACACGGTGTCGAGGTCGAGGTCGGCCTGCAGGCCGGTGCCGCCACCAGGTTGAACCAACCGTTCTTCACCCGGATTCGCGAGCATCGTCCGTTCGTGACCCTCAAGGCCGCCATCAGCGCCGATGGATGCCTGGCGGCGGCGCCCGGTGTCCGAACGCCCCTCACGTCGGACGAGGCCAATCGTCACGCGCATGTGTTCCGGGCCGAAGTGGATGCCATTGCCGTGGGCGTCGGAACGATCCTGGCCGACGACCCCCATCTCACCGCCCGCGGCGCCTACCGGCCGCAGCCGTTCGTGCGGGTCATTTTCGACCGGCAGCTGCGAACGCCGCCCGACGCCCAGGTGCTCTCGACAGGCGAGGCAGGCCCTGTCATCATCGTGGCGTCTACCGCCGGGCTGGGGGCCTCCGATGGGGCCCGGGCACGACTCGAGGGCCGCGGGGCTCACGTCATGGCGACCCGGAGCGGGACGCTGCGCGAGTCGATGGCGCGGCTCGCGGCCGACTGGCAGATCGGCTCGCTGCTGCTCGAGGGAGGCGCGGGCATCTACGCGTCGGCGTGGCGCGAAGGCATCGTCGACTACGTCAGACTCTATGTGACGCCGCAGGTCATGGGACCCGAGGGACTGAAGTTCCTGCCGGAGGTACCATTCTGGACGGGAGCGCTGATCGAACGCCGCGTCGAGCCGATCGGTGCGGACGTACTGATTGAAGGATATGTTCACCGGCCTCGTTGAATCCGTCGGGGAAGTGCTCGAGCTCAAGCCGAGCGGCGCCGGCGCGCGCGTCCGCATCGCGACGTCGCTCGCCACCGAGCTCGCGCCAGGTGACAGCTTCGCCGTGAACGGCGTCTGCCTGACGGTGATCGTGGCCGAACGCGGCCAGGTTCATGCCGACGTCGGACCCGAGACGCTTCGAGTGACAAGCCTTGGTGGACTGCCGCGCGGAGCGCTCGTCAACCTCGAGCGGCCCCTGCGTGCGGATGGCCGGCTCGGAGGGCACTTCGTGCAGGGCCATGTCGACGCGATCGGCTACATCCAAGACCTGCGGGCCGACACTGACTTTCACTGGCTGACCGTAAGCTACCCAGACAAGCTGCGGCCGTTCATCGTCCACAAAGGGTCGATCGCTATCGACGGCATCAGCCTGACGGTCGCCGGCCTGGGCGACGATCGCCTCGACATCATGGTCATCCCGTTCACCATCGAGCACACGAACCTGCGATCGGCGAATGTCCGCGATCGAGTCAATATCGAGTGCGACATGGTCGGTAAATACGTCGTGCGGGCTGCGGAGCTCGCCGGCCTCAGTCTGACCCCGGTTCAGGCCGGAGAGGTGAAGCATTGAAGGCTCGATCGCGTCACGAACAGAAGCGCGCATTGTCGATTGCCGGCCGGGGCCGCCAGGGTCCATTTGCCCGCATCGAGGACGCCGTTGCCGCCATCACGGCCGGTCGGATGGTCATCGTCGTCGACGATGAGGATCGCGAGAACGAAGGCGACCTGACCATCGCCGCCGAGAAGGTGACGCCCGAGACGATCAACTTCATGGCCCGCTACGGACGCGGCCTGATCTGCCTGTCGATGACGCCCGATCGCCTCGACGAGCTCGAAATCCCGCTGATGGTGCGTGAGAACACCTCGCGCTTCGATACCGCGTTCTGTGTGCCGATCGAAGCGAAAGGCCGGACGACGACGGGCATTTCGGCCGCGGATCGTGCCGCCACGGTGCTCGCGGCCATCGATCCGGCGACGCGGCCGAATGACCTCGCGCGCCCCGGTCATATGTTTCCGCTCCGCTCTCGCGTGGGCGGCGTAATTGCCAGAGCCGGACAAACGGAAGCCGCGGTCGATCTGGCCCGCATGGCCGGCCTGTACCCGGCCGGCGTCATCTGCGAAATCATGAACGAAGACGGCACGATGGCCCGGGTGCCGCAGCTGGCCAGGGTGGCGAAGAAGCACGGCCTGCTGATGATCACAATTGCGGATCTGATTCAATACCGGATGAGGACCGAGTCGCTCGTCCGACGAGTGGCTTCCGCCAAGCTACCGACCGAGTACGGCAGGTTCCGCGTGCATGTTTTCGAGAATCTGCTCGACGGACAGGAACACGTCGCAATGGTCATGGGTGACATCTCGGACGGCAAGGACGTCATGGTGCGCGTGCACTCGTCCTGCCTGACCGGCGACGTGCTGCACTCGGCGCGCTGTGATTGCGGCGCGCAGCGTGATGCGGCGCTGCAGCGGATCGCTGCCGAAGGCCGAGGTGCGTTTCTGTACTTGAATCAGGAAGGCCGCGGCATCGGCCTGGCCAATAAGATCCGCGCGTACGAGCTGCAGGACGAGGGGTTTGACACAGTCGAAGCCAACGAGCGGCTGGGGTTCAAAGCAGATCAGCGCGACTACGGTGTGGGCGTGCAGATTCTCCGCGAGCTCGGCATCCGATCGATGCGGCTCTTGAGTAACAACCCGCGGAAGCTGGTGGCCATCGAGGGCTATGGGTTGTCGGTCAGTCAGTGGCTTCCGCTCGAGATTCCCGCCTCGGAGTCGACGCGACGATATCTCAAAACCAAGAAGGAAAAGCTCGGTCACAAGCTGTCGAGCGTCTGAAGATTGCTCCTTGCCGGACAAGAATCAGATTATTCGTTTGACCTCGTCAGTCCCCTTCGTTACGATAAGGGTTTGCGCTAGAGCACGTTAGCGCCGGCCCCGGCTATGTTTGACTCCCTGAGCGAACGTCTACAGGACGTTTTCAAGAACCTTCGCGGCGAGACGCGGCTGACGCCCGAGGCGATCGAGATCGCCTTACGTGAGATCCGCCTCGCGCTCCTCGAGGCGGACGTCAACTTCAAGGTCGTCAAGGCTTTCGTGGATCGGGTCCGCGATCGCGCGATGGGGCAGGAGGTTCTCAAGAGCCTGTCGCCCTCGCAACAGGTCATCAAAATCGTCCGCGACGAGATGCTGGCGCTGTTTGGCGATGCGCAAGGCGGCCTGACAGCGAGCAGCAAGCGGCCGCGAGTCGTGCTGCTGCTGGGCCTGCAGGGCGCCGGCAAGACGACCACCGCTGGCAAGCTCGCGAAGTGGCTCACCAAACAAGGTAAGCATCCTCTCCTCGTTTCCACCGACGTCAAACGCCCTGCCGCGATCCAGCAGTTGAACGTGGTTGCACAGACGGCGGGCGTACGGGTTCATGACCCCGCCGGAGAGCTGGATCCAGTGGCTCGCGCCAGGACCGCTCTGGCCGAGGCGGTCAACCTTGGATTCGATACAGTCATCGTCGACTCCGCCGGCCGGCTCCACATCGACGACGAGCTGATGGCCGAGCTCGTCGCGATCAAGGAAGTGACCGCGCCCACCGACCTCTTGTTCGTCGCCGATGCCATGACCGGGCAGGATGCGATCAAGAGCGCCGGCGAGTTCAACCATCGGGTGGGCGTCACCGGCGTCGTGCTGACCAAACTCGATGGCGACGCGCGCGGCGGCGCCGCGCTCTCGGTCGTCTCGGTCGTCGGCGTGCCGATCGCGTTCGTCGGCAGCGGCGAGCGCCTCGAGGACCTCGAGCCGTTCCACGCCGACCGTGTCGTGTCGCGCGTCCTTGGCATGGGCGATGTGTTGTCGCTCATCGAGCGCGCCGAGCAGGCGATCGATCGTGACGATGCGGCCCGCCTGGAAGAAAAGATCCGATCGAACGAATTCACGCTCGAGGACTTCCGCGATCAGCTGAAGGCGATCCGGCGCATGGGACCCTTCGAGCAGATTGTCGGCATGCTGCCGGGCATGGGGAACCTCAAGGCGCTCACCGAGAACAAGCCGGACGAGAAGCAGATCGACCGCGTCGAGGCGATCATCAATTCGATGACGCCGGAAGAGCGGCGGAAGCAGCACATCATCAACGGCAGCCGGCGGAAACGCATCGCCAAGGGCAGCGGGACATCGGTCGAAGAAGTGAACCGCCTGCTCAAACAGTTCGTGCAGATGCAGAAGATGCTCAAGTCCCTCGGCGGGATGGCCGGGCTGTCCGGCGGCGGCGGCAAGGCGGCACGCCGGCGGGCGATGGAGATGTTGCGGAATCGAGGATAGAGATAGTGTTAGGCCTTAAGTCCTAGGTCGGAAGTCTTAGGTCTTAGGCCGGCTTAAGACCTAAGACCTAGGACTTGAGACTTCAAACCGCGAAGCAGCTGTGCTGACGTGGCGCGTGGCGCGCTGCGGACTCGGAGCGATGCACAGCGAATCAGGTGCGTGAGGACCGAGCCTCAGGTGCCATTCAGGAGAGAGATCGATGGTCGTCATCCGCATGCGTCGGGCCGGGTCCAAGAAGCGTCCGTTCTTCCGTGTCGTCGTCACCGATTCGCGCGCCGCCCGCGACAGCAGCTTCGTCGAAATCCTCGGCCACTACAATCCGCGCTTGAAGCCGGCGGTCGTGAAGATCGACCGTGAGCGCGTCGACTACTGGCTCAAGAAAGGTGCGCAGCCGTCGGACTCGGTGCGAACGTTGATCGCACGGCACCTGACGCCCGACGCGCCGGCGCCGACCGCCGCCGAGTAACGACGATGACCGACGAGAGTCGTGTTCGACGGGTGGTCGAGGTCCTGGCGCAGGCCCTCACCGACCATCCGGAGCAGGTCCGTGTGACGGAATCGACGCAGCGCGGCGCAACGCTCGTCGAGCTATACGTCGCGCCCGGTGAACTCGGGCGGGTGATTGGCCGCCAGGGACGCACAGCGGCAGCGCTGCGGACGCTGGCAGCGAGCGCCGGCGAACAAGAAGGCAAGAAAGTCACGCTCGAGATCAGGGACGGCAGACCCTAGCTATTGCAGGATGACAGGAGGCAGGATTGCAGGAAGGGATGGTCGAGGAAACTTGCCGCCTTCCCGCCTTCGCTTCCTGCAATCCTGCCGTCGTGAAATCCTGCAATGCAAGGTGACGCCGTTTGGGAGGAGATGGCGCTCGTCGGCCGGGTGGCCCGTCCGCACGGGATTCGCGGCCGGGTGATCGTGAACCTCGAGACCGACTTTCCCGAGGAGCGGTTCCGGCCCGACGCGACGCTCTTCACACGGCGAGACAATGCCGTGGAGCGTCTGACGATTGCCGACGTGCGGTTCCAGCAGGGCCGTCCGGTCGTCGGGTTTGTCGGTGTCGAGAACATGACGGCGGCGCAGGCATATGCGGGCGCCGAACTGAGAGTGCCGACGGAGTGGCTGGCAGTACTGCCGGCGGATACGTTCTACCGGCACGACCTGGTCGGCTGTGAGATGGTGACGCGCGACGGCGTTCGCGTCGGCACGGTGCGGGAGGTTGAAGGGACCATGACGGGCAGCCGGCTGGTCGTCGACTCGCCGACCGGTGAGGTGCTCGTCCCGCTGGCTCTCGACATCTGCGTGTCGATCGAGCCGGGAAACCGACGGATCGTGATCGATCCACCGGACGGGTTGCTGGATCTGAACGCGACGCGCGGCAGGCGATCGGCGGGCAGGACATGACGTTCGACATCGTCACGATCTTTCCGGCGATGGTCGGGCACGCGCTCGGGGCCGGGGTCGTAGGCCGGGCGATCGAGTGCGGGACGTTGACGGTTCGTGTGCACGATCTCAGGGTTTACACCACCGACCGGCACCGAGTGGTCGACGACGTGCCGTACGGCGGCGGGCCGGGCATGGTGATGAAGCCCGAGCCGCTGTTGCGGGCACTCGAGACGATCGCAGAAGCCGGGAAATCGCCGGCGCGCGTTCTGCTGACGTCGCCGCAGGGGCGGCGGTTGACGCAGGACGTTGTCCGGGAGTTGAGCGGACACCCGCACGTCGTGATCCTCTGCGGCCGATACGAGGGCATCGACGAGCGGGTGAGGGCCCGGGTCGACGACGAGATCTCGATTGGCGACTACGTGCTGAGCGGCGGCGAGCTGCCGGCGCTGGTCATTGTCGACGCCGTGGCGCGGCTGATTCCGGGCGTCGTTGGCGACCACCAGTCGGTCGCCGACGAATCGTTCAGTCGCGGGCTGTTGGACTTCCCGCATTACACCCGGCCGGCGGAGTTGCCGGGTGGAAACGAGGGCCGCAAGGTGCCCGACGTGCTGTTGTCGGGGAATCATGCGGCCATCCGGCGCTGGCGCAAACGCGAAGCGATTGCGCGCACGCTGGTGCGGCGGCCAGATTTGCTGGACGCCGCTGAGTTGGACGACGAAGAGCGGGAGATACTGCGCGAGCTGGTCGCAGACCGCGATAAAGGAGAGCAACATGGGCGCCATTGAACAGGTCGAGAAGTCGCAGCTGACCGCCCGGCCGGCAATGAAGTCAGGCGATACGGTTCGCGTGCACGTCAAGGTGCGCGAAGGCGACAAAGAGCGAATCCAGGTGTTCGAGGGCGTCGTGATCGGCCTGCATCGCGGCGGCACGCGCGCATCGTTCACCGTGCGGAAGGTGTCGTTCGGTCAGGGTGTCGAGCGCATCTTCCCGCTTCATTCGCCAACCATTCAGAAGGTCGAGGTGATGCGGTCGGCGAAGGTACGGCGGGCGAAGCTGTACTATCTGCGTGAGCTGAAGGGCAAGGCCGCCCGCATGCGCGACGCCGCCCGCCCCGACAGCAAACAGTAGCTCAAAGGACGTGTCAGTTCCGGGTTCAGCGCCAGAACCCGGAACCGACCAGCGTCACTACCCGTTGTGGGCCGCGTTACTGCGTTTCGTACCCTCGAAAACTCGCTGCGGCGCGGCGGGTTCACCTACGTCGCGGGCGTCGACGAAGTGGGCCGCGGCTGTCTCGCCGGTCCGGTCGTCGCGGCCGCCGTCGTGCTGCACCCCGACCGTCACATCCCGGGCGTCTGCGATTCCAAGCTGGCCAGCGCACTCGAGCGGGAGCGACTCTTTCAGAAAATCCTCCGTAGCGCGATCGCCTGGGGCGTTGCCGCAGCCGACCCACGCGAGATCGACCGCATCAACATCCATCAGGCATCGCTGCGCGCCATGCAGCGCGCGATTCTCGCCCTGACGCCGCTGCCCGACGTCGTCCTCGTCGACGCCTTTCGCGTGCCCGACCTGCCGATGGTGCAGCAGGGTGTGCGCCAGGGCGACCGCCGCTGCGCCGCGATTGCCGCCGCCTCGATCGTCGCGAAAGTCATTCGTGACCGGCAGATGACGGAACTGCACGGCACTGATCCGCGATACGGCTTCGACCGACACAAGGGGTACGCGACGGCCGAGCATCTGCACGCCGTTGCGCGCCACGGGTACTCGGATGCGCACCGACGGTCATTCCGGCCGCCGACGCTCTTCGACTCATTGGACTGACAGCCACAGCCGTGCCGATCGATCGCGCCGCCACACTGCGCAGTGCCGAGAAGCTGCTTCGGCAAGGCAAGCTCGATCAGGCGATCACGGAGTACGTCCGGATCGTCGACGAGCAGCCGCAGGACTGGAACACCGCCAACATCGTCGGCGATTTGTATGTCCGCTCTGGCAAGACCGACAAAGCGATCGAGCAGTTCGTCCGCAGCGCCGACTCGCTGAGCGACGAGGGCGCCCTGGCCAAGGCCGCGGCGCTCTACAAGAAGATCCTCAAGCTTCGTCCCGAGCACGAGCACGCCCTGCTGCAGTGCGCGGAGATTGCCGCGACGCAGGGCGTGCTCGTCGACGCCAGGACGTTCCTCAAAGGCGTGGCCGACCGCCGCCGGGCGAGGGGCGACCAGCGCGGCGTGGCACAGATCGCCGTGCGTCTGGCGTGCCTCGATCCGCAGGATTATGCCGCCCGTCTCGATGGAGCGCGGGCCCGTCTCGAGCTGAAGGATCAAGCGGGCGCGGTGCGCGATCTCAAGGAGCTGGCCGACGAGCTGCGCGAGAAAGGACGAGCGCAGGAGGCGATCGACGCCTTGCGCGAGGCCATCACGCTGATGCCGGAGGATCAAGACCTCCGGCACGAACTGCTCCAGGCGTTCGTGGCCGCCGGCGATCACGTCAGCGCACGCGAGCACGCACGGACCTCCGAGCAGCTGCAATTGATCGCCGCCCACTTCGACGAGCAGGGCCGGCATGACGAGGCTGTGGCACTGCTCGAGCAGGCGCTGGCGATCGACCCGTCGGACGCGCGCCTCCTGAAACGGCTGAATCGTGCGCCACTGGTCGAAGCTCACCATCATGAGGAACCGGCTGACGCGATAGCGACAGATACGCCCGAAGCGCCAGAAGCGGAGGCGGCGGAGCCGGCGGCGGCGGGTCTACCGGCCGCTGCCGCGGTATCCATGAAATCGGCCGCCGCGCTTGTCGAAGCCGGGCGTGCCGCGGAAGCCCTCGCGGTCGTGCGCCGGTTCATCGAAACCGCGCCGGAGCGTCGGGATGAAGTGACGCTGTTTGGCCTCTCGGTGTGCGACTCGCAACCCGATCTCGCCTTCGCGATTATCGACCTCGCGGCTGACGCTGCGGTGGCCGAGTCTGATTGGGCGTCGGCGGCAGCGGGGCTGCAAGAGCTCGTCACGCGTGTCCCGATGTACCTGCCGGCCCTGATGCGGCTGGTCGAAGTCTCCGTCGACGGCGGCTTGGAGGCCGCGACGTTCAGCGCGCAGGCGCAGCTCGTCGACGCCTACCTCGAAGTCGAAGCGGCCGAGGAGGCTCGGTACATTGCCGAGGACCTGGTCGCCCGCGAGCCATGGGATCGGGCGAACATCGAGCGGTTCCGCCGCGCCCTCGAACTGCTCGGCGAACCCAATCCGGAGGCCCGCATCGCCGCGCGGCTGAGCGGCGACGAGCCGTTCACCAGCACCGATGTTTCGATCTCGGCCGCTCGCGGGGAGCTTCCGACCCCGACCGAAGCCACCGACGCCGCTGCCGACGCCGTCGGCGGGACCGATGAAGACGGTCCGGCGCCGGCCGAGTGGCAGATCGACAACCACAACTTCGATTTTGTCGCGACCCCGTTCGACTACGCCTCCAGCTCGTTCGACTCGCCTGACTCGACGCCCGAAGCCGACGAGGATGAGAACGATCCGGCCGAAGTCGATCTGAGCGTCGCGCTCGACGGGATAGCACCGCCTGAAGCGCCAACGGAAACGGCCGATGCGCCTCCCGCGACTATCGATGGTGTCCTCGGTGAGCTGCGCGCTGAAGCAGAGCGCAAGTCCGAGTTGGCTTCCGCCGAAGACGAGTTCGCCCGCGGTGTTGGGCTCCACGCGATTGGGCGCGTCGATGAGAGCATCGCGCTGTTGGCTTCGGCATCTCGGGCGCCGCGGCTGAGGTTCGCCACGGCGTCCCTGCTCGGACGCATCTACCGGCAGCAGGGGCAGGCAGACCGGGCGGTCGAGTGGATGGAGCGTGCCGCGCAGGCGCCGCCGACTTCTCAGGAAGATGGGCATCTTCTGTTGTACGATCTGGCCGACGTGCTGGAAACCAGCGGAGAGTACACGCGGGCCCTCGCCGTTTGCATGGAGCTACAGGCAGACGCCGGCGACTATCGCGACATTGCAGAGCGCGTCAGCCGGCTCAGTGCCGCTCAGATGCGAGGGTAACGTCCTGTTTCGTCGCCTCGTGCTCGTCGCGTTCTTCATCGAGGTCGGGCTCCTGCTCATCGTCCTCCCCTGGTCGCTCTTCTGGGAGCACAACTACTTCATGCTGGCCGTGCCCGCCATCAAGCCAGCGCTGACCAACCCTTTCGTGCGCGGTGCCATCAGCGGTCTCGGCGTCGTGAACCTGTGTGCGGGCTTCGCCGAAATGATTCCGATCTTCGCGATGCGGGCGCGTCACGAGGTCGCGTTTCACGACGGAGCCGATACGCAGGTTGGGCCCTGATTCTCCACCTCATCACGGACCGTGGTCGTCTGTCCGCGCCGGCCGCGCCGGCGGCGGCGATCGTTGCCTGTCTCATCGAGCAGGTCCGTTACGCCGTCGAGGCTGGCATCGACGTCGTCCAGTTGCGCGAGCGCGATCTCGAGGCGGCCGAGCTCTATCGACTCGCCCGCGACGTCGTGCGGCTCGTGCGCGGCTCGCGCACGAAAGTGGTCATCAACGACCGTCTGGATGTCGCGCTCGCGGCCGGCGCCGACGGCGTGCACCTGCGCGCTGACGCCGTTCCTGCCGCCAGCGTTCGCTCGCTGGCTCCCGACGGATTCCTGGTCGGACGCTCGGTGCATGCGGCGCAGGAAGCGCTGGCCGAAGCGGAAGGTGCCGACTACCTCATTGCCGGAACGGTGTGGCCGACGCAATCCAAGACCGCCGACCACCGGCTGCTCGGACTGCAGGGCCTGTCGGAGATTGTGCGGGCGGTCAGCATCCCGGTCCTCGCCATCGGCGGGGTATCGCTCGATCGGTTGCGCCAGGTCGCGCAAACGGGTGCAGCCGGCGTCGCGGGAATAGGGCTCTTCATGATGGAAGGAGCCGATACCAAGAAAGGGTGCAGCGCGATGGCGCTCCACGCCCTGGCACAATCAGCTCGAAAAGCCTGGGACGAGCCCTCGAGAGGATGACGATGGACACGTTGGCTTTTTTCAAGCGCGGCTGTGCGGCCCGCGACGTCCGGCTCGAGGCCGCGCAGGGCGCCATTGCTGCGCCCACCGACGAGATGCTCGCGATCCTGGTGCTCCTCGTGGGCGACGAGGACGACGAAGTGCGCACGACCGCCGCGAATACGCTCAAGCGTCTGCCCGGCGAAGCTATTCGGCAGTACCTCGATACCACTGAAGTGCCTGCGGATGTCCGAAGCCAGTTGATTCAGCACCTGGCCGACTCCGGTGACATCGATCCGGAGCTGACAGAGGAAGGCGGCGAGCGTGACAGCCTGTTTCAAAAGCTGTCGCGGATGACCTTCCCCGAGCGTTTGAAAGCCGCGTCGAAAGGGTCGCGCGAGGTACGGGCGATTCTGATTCGCGATCCCAGCAAGTCAATCGCCATGGCCGTTCTGACGAGCCCGAAGGTGACCGAGCAGGAGGTCGAGAGCTTCGCGCGGATGGGCAGCGTCGCCGAAGACATCCTGCGGGCGATTGCCGCGAACCGTGGGTGGCGGAAGAACTACGGCATCGTGCTGGCGCTCACCAAGAACGCCAAGACGCCCGTTGGGCTCTCGCTCAACCTGATGCATCGGTTGAACGACCGCGACCTGTCCGCACTCTCGACCGATCGGAATATCCCGGACGCTCTTCGGGTTGCCGCCCGCAAGAAGGTCGTCAGCACCGTTTCCCGCTGAGCGTTATCGCCTTTCCGAAACAGTTGTTGACGAGCGGCGTCAAGCGAGCTACCGTCTGCCGCATCGAGCTCTGCCGCGAATGAAAACACTCCTCGCGTTCTGCCTCCTCATGCTGCCCGCGGCGGCCACCGCTGAAACCATTCAGGGCCGATGGAAGCTGATCATGGCGGAAGACCTGCGGCCAGACGGCACCGTGGCGCGGTATCCCTGGGGCCGCCACCCGGTGGGTTCCATCGTCGTAGAAGGCGGCTCCTGCTATCTGCAGATCATGTCGAGCGACGTCCCGGCGTTCACCGCGAGCGGTACGTCGATCACCGACCAGATGAAGAGCACGCTGTTCAGCAGCTACATCGCCTACTCGGGTCCATGTACGACCGACGACGCGGCGGGGACGGTCGTGCTGAAGGTGGAGGCCGCCTGGCGCCCCGACTACGTCGGCACCGAGCAGCGCCGCTTCTATCGCTTCGAGGGCGGCAAGCTGTACTTTGGCCCGGCGCAGAACTCGATGCGCAGCGGCGCAGATACGCTGACTCGCCGCCTCACGCTCGAAAGAGTCGAGAAATAATCCACTCGTCGGTCTGTCCCTGCGGAAGCCGCGCTTAGGCGCGCGTCACCGCGGCTGTTTCTCCAGCGCGCGCGCTCCCCTCAGGACGTGTTCCACGGCGTGATTGCCTTCGTGACAGGCATACTCGTAGAACATGTATTCGTCGTCTCGTTCCAACGGAATGGCCAGCTTCCACGGGCGGGTGTAAACCTTCGGGTCCTCGATCGTCACCTCGTAGTGGATCGTCGTGGCGCTCACGCGCTTGAATCGCTCGACCACGTGCAGGGCGTCGCTCTGCATGATGCCGCGCATGCGCCCGGAGGCGGCGTTGGTCGCGATCCAGCCCTTGCCGTTGTAATTGGTGACGTCGACGACAAGCGTGTCGCCCTCCCAATGACCGACCGAGTCGCCATCCCAGAACCGGAGGTGCGATGGAAGGTGCGGCCGGCCATCCGTCGGGATGAGCCGTGCAGCGTGGATCATCTCGTAGTGAATCAGCACGTACCCGGGAAATTGCAGGATTTGGTACGCGTTGTTGTAACCCGCCGGAAAGAGTCCTCCGGGAATGCCGCGCGTGATGCAGCGATCCCACGGGCTCATGAACTCGGGGGCGTCGCCGTTCTGCCGGTCGTTCTCCTCGCGCTGCTTCGTCGCCTCGGGCCGCACCGGCACGCGCCCGTCGGCTGGGTCGACGACCAGTGACGACTGGAGGGTCGAGACCACTTTGGTGCCCGAGTCGGTCCAGAACTGGTTGTAGGTGCCCACGTCGCCTGGTCGGGCGGTCCCGTCGGCCGACTCACGCTGGGTGGCAGCACGCGCCTCGATGTCGGCGGCTTCCGCCCGCGTCAGGAACGGCTTGCTGGCCATCGAGGCTGGCCGCTCGAAGGGGGTGATCGTCTCGTTGGTCCAGGTGCCCTGGAGATCCGGATCGCCCCACGCCGTACTTGACGCCTTCCAGGAGCGCGCCTCCTGGCCGGCCACCAGGGATGTCGACGCGGCCGCGATCACGACTGCACTGGTCCAGGTACGCCACAACCGGTCCATCCTGCACCTCCACGCGATTCGATCGACAGAATCGTAGCCGATCGCGGGCGCGCTGCGGCTCCCTTTGCGGCGATTCGCCCTTGACACCGGTTGACGCGGGCGGTAGAACGACGGCGTACTCGGTTCACAGTCTCGGCCATATGTCGGAAAGGGAGCGCTCATGAGCACCGGATCGCGATCTCGCCGAGAGTTCCTCCTCAATTCGGCAGCGGGTCTCAGCGCCGCCTGGGTGACCGCCAATTACGCCGGAATCCTCGAAGCGGCGGCCTATGCGCAGCAAAGTCCGGCTGCCGGCCCGTCGGCGGCCCTTGCCTTCTTCCGTCCCGAGCAGGCGGCAGAGGTTGAGGCCATGGCCGCCCAGATCATCCCGACCGACGACACGCCCGGGGCGCGCGAGGCGCGCGTCATCAACTTCATCGACCGCGCGCTGACGACGTTCGAGAAGGATCGTCAGAACGACTACACGCAGGGGCTGCGTGAGCTCGAGACGCAGACGAAGCAGCTCTTTCCGTCCGCGACGAAGTTCTCGGCGCTGACCTCGCCGCAGCAGATTCAGGTGCTGACGGCCATGGAGAAGTCGAAGTTCTTCGAGCTCGTGCGGACCCACACGATCACTGGCTTCTTCGCCAGTCCCGCGCATGGGGGCAACTACAACAAGATCGGCTGGAAGCTCGTCAGCTACGACGACTCGATGAAGTTTCAGCCGCCCTTCGGGTACTACGACGCGCTCCCCCAATTCCGTCAATAAGCGGCACTGGAGATATAGCCATGATCCAATTCACACCGTCGACCGAGGTGGATTTCGTCATCATCGGCTCCGGAGCTGCCGGCGGCATCATGGCCAAGCAGCTGTCCACGGCCGGCTTCAAGGTCGTCGTGCTGGAGCAGGGCGGCTGGGGCAAGTACGGCCACGAACAGGACTACACCAAGGACGAATATCTGAACGACAACGCAACCGGCGACGACCAGCTGATGACCGACCCGGCCAAGCAGCCCAATACATTCCGGCGAAATGCGAACGAGAAGGCGGTGCCGGGAGTCCACAGCTACGGCTGCGTGGTTGGCGGAGGCACCGTGACCTACGGCGGCAGCAGTTGGCGCCATTTACCATGGGAGTTTAACGAGGCCACCACAGTAGGTGCGGTGCCCGGAACCGGTCTGGCCGACTGGCCGATCACCTATGAAGAGCTCGAGCCGTACTACACCCAGGCCGAGTGGGAGATGGGCATCTCAGGTCAGAAACTGAACAATCCCAACGTCGCGCCGATGACAAAGGACTATCCGGTGCCCCCGGTGCCGATGAAGGCGTCCGGCGCGCTGATGAGAATGGGCGCGAGCAAATTGGGTCTGGAGGTCATTCCGGGACCCTTGGCGATCATCACGAAGCCGTACCAGGGTCGTTCGGCATGCGTGAATTGCAGCTCGTGTTCGGGATTCGGGTGCCATGTGAAGGCGCGCTCGAGTTCGGCCGTCGCGATGATCCCGCTGGCGGAGAAGACGGGCAACTGCGAAATCCGCGTGCGGTCCTATGTGCGTGAGATCTCGGTGGACAACAACGGCCGTTGCACCGGCGTAGTCTACTTCGACAAGGACAGGAAGGAGATCTTTCAGAAGGCGAAGGCGGTGATTCTGTCGGCCAACGGCTCAGAGACGCCCCGCCTGCTCCTGCTCTCCAAGTCGGCCAGGTTCCCTGATGGCCTGGCAAACTCCAGCGGCGTCGTTGGCAAGTACCTCATGTTGGGCGGCGGCGCCGGCGCCAGCGGCCTGTTCGAACATCCGCTGAACGACTACAAGGGCGTCGTCACCGGCGCGGCAATTGTCGACTTCGTCAAAACCGATCCGAAGCGCGGCTTCTACGGTGGCGGCCGCATGACCGCCCGCGGATTCGACACTCCGATCAACTACGCGCTCAGGGGGCTGCAGCCTGGGAGTCCGCGCTGGGGCTCGGCGTACAAGAAGGCGCTGATGGCCGAAGCCAATCACAAGATGACCGTATCGTGCTTCGTCACTCAGCTGCCTCTCGAGACCAACCGCGTGGATCTGGACCCGGACGTCAAGGACGCATGGGGTTTGCCGGCGATGCGGATCACATCGACGAGCCATCCCGATGACTTCAAGGCGATGGAGTTCTTCAGGCAGAAGTCGCTCGAGATCCTCCAAGCGGCTGGCGCGACCAAGGTCTGGGCGGGACCGGTCAACGACAGTCGCGGCAGCGCGCACAACCGCGGCACCTGCCGGATGGGCAACGATCCGAAGGCATCGGTTGTGAACAAGTTCCACCGGGCGCACGACGTCCCGAATCTTTTCATCATCGACGGAAGTAACCTGGTGACCGGCGGGCGCAACCACCCGACGATGACGATTCAAGCGCTGGCCTTCCGGGCCGCTGATAACATCATCAAAGCGGCGAAGACCGGACAGATCACCCGTCTCTGATTCGAATCGGCCGGCGCGCGCCTTCAGAGCGTGCGCCGGCGTCGCCTCGCACCGGTCGCCACCCGCACAACCCGGATGCTTCAGACGGACAAAGAGTGGAAACGATTGGCCCTCGCGCTGATCGCCGTGGGCGCCGCTCTTCGTCTGTACGGCCTCACCGCGATGGAGTTCAAGTTCGACGAGCAGGAGGCGCTCAACCAGTCCATCCGGTTCCTGGACGAGCGGCTCTGGATGTCGGTCCGCACCTGGCCGACGCACGGGATGCTGAGCTCGAATCGGGTCGGGAACGCACCGCTGTTCACGTGGATCGTCGCTGCTGTGTGGAGGCTTGTCCCGCATCCCGTGGCTATCGCGGCGTTCGTGGCCATCGTGAACGTGCTGTGTCTCCATCCGCTCTGGCTCTGGGCGCGGCGACACATGGACGATTTCCGGGCGACGCTGACGCTCGCGTTATGCGCCGTCTCACCATTCGCCGTCCTGTTCAGCCGGAAAATCTGGACCCAGGATCTGCTGTTGCCGGGCGTTCTTTGTCTCTTGAATGGGGTTGACGCGCTCAGGGACGGCCGCGTTTGGAAGGGCACCGCGCTGTTCCTCGGCGCCACGCTCGTCGTCGGCCAGCTGCATCAGTCCGGCATCATCGCGTTCGCGCTGCTGCCGTTAGCGTTTGCCGTTCAATATGTCGTCGATCGCGTGACGGGGCGTTCGTGGTCGGCGAGCGGCAAGCTGTCGCCGGCGTCGCGGCGCGAGCTGGCGGTTGTCGCGGTGCTGGTCGTTCTCAATCTTGCGTTCTGGCTGCCGTATTTCAGCTACCTGCTCGAGTTGCCCCCAAAGACCCTCGCCGAGCGCCCGCAGGTCGATGTGCTCGGCTTGTTTCTGCTGCGCAAAGTGCAGTGGCAGGTCATTCCGTTGGATCTCTTCTACTTCTTCGATCCGCATCGTGCCGATTTCCTGAATGGCACGCTCCGCAGAGTCTTCTATAACGGCTCGGTCTGGCTTGGCGCGCCGTTGTTCGTGTACGGGCTGTGGCAGTGGCTTCGCACGCCGTCGACGCTTCCGGTTTTGAGCTTTTGGTGGTGGTTCATCATCCTGGCGTTTGGTCTGTCCCGCATTCCTACCTTTCCGTTCTACACGCTGATCCTGACGCCCTTGCCGGCCGTGCTGGCCGCCGGCGTGTTCGACGGCCCGCTGCCGTGGAAGTGGCTCTCGCGTGCCCGGGACACGTGGCGCGTGGCCTATGTCGTGGCTATCCTCGGCCTTGCCGTGACGACTCAGGCCTGGCTCGTCGGCCGTGGCGGTGCCGCGGGCGATTACGGCATCGGCTACGAGCGGCGCGCCGCCCAGGCGCAGGTGCTCATCAGCCAGACAGAGACGCACCGGCCCGAGACCTTTTTCGAGCTCGGCGAGTTGAGGCCCACCGAAGGCCGCTTCTTCTTGAAGTGCGCCCCGATTCCGGTTGAGGTGCTGTGGATCGCCCACCGGATCCGGAAGTCCGAGACCGAGGTCGGACGAAGCTGGAGGATCTGCGATACGTGGATCGACCGAAATGGCCGGCTCGAATACCGCTGGACGCTTCGGCCGTAGCCTATCTGCCCTTGCGGGGCCGCTGGCTTCCGCGGCCCTGCCGGGTCCAATCCGAGCGCATCTGCGACAGACCGTCCATGTAGACGGTGGCCCGCTCGCGTTCTTCCTCACTGTTCATCGACTTCAGCAGCTGGACGGCTTTGGCCAGGTCCTCGACAATTGTCTTCTTCGTCGTGGCGAAGTACAGGCGGCGAATCTCGGCCAGCTTGTCATCGGCGCTGAGGACAGTGAGCTTGGTCATGAGCGTGGGCGGTTTCGGCGCAGCGAACGCGTGAATGTGTCGAACGATCGAGTGTTGAGGACATGCGACGGCTCGAGCCAGGCCCGCCTGGCGACGAATGCGCCCCAGCGCAGCCGCTCGAACGCGGATCGGGAGTGGGCGTCGGTCGAGATGACGAGCGGCACCCCGCGATCGCGGGCAAGCCGGGCGTGCACGTCGTTCAGATCCAGTCTCGTCACCTGGCAGTTGATCTCGAGCGCCACCCCGCAGCGGGCTGCCGCGTTGACGACGGCCTCGACATCGAACGGGTAGGGCTCGCGCTGCAGCAGCCGTCGACCGCTGGGATGACCCAGGATGTCGACGTGCGGGTTCTCGATGGCGCGGATCAACCGATCCGTCATCTGCCGCCGCTCCATGGTGAAGCCCGAATGCACCGACACGACGACGATGTCGAGCGCAGCCAGGCAATCGTCATGCAGATCGAGTGACCCATCGGCGTGAATATCGCACTCGATGCCCGCGAGCAGCCTGACGCCGCCGTATCCATCGAGCGACCGGATGCGGGCCGCATGGTCGAGCGCCCGGCGTTCATCGAGGCCGTTGGCCATGGCCAGCGCCTGGCTGTGGTCGGTGATCGCCAGGTACTCGAGGCCGGCGCCACGAGCTGCTTCGGCCATCGCCTCGATGGAGTCCTTGCCATCGGTCGCCGTCGTATGGCTGTGCAGATCGCCCCGTAGGTCGTGGCGGGTGACGAGCGTTGGCATCGGCCCAGACTCGGCCAACTCGATCTCGCCGCGGTTCTCGCGCAGTTCGGGCGGCACCCAGGTTAGACCGAGCGCCGCGTAGACTTCGTCCTCGGTCGCGCCCGCGACCCGGCTGTCGTCGGCGGTCCGAAAGACTCCGTACTCATTGAGCTTGAAGCCCATCCCGATCGCGCGATCGCGCAGCGCGATGTTATGCGCCTTCGATCCCGTGAAGTACTGCATTGCCGCACCGTGGCTCTCGGCCGGGACGAGACGGAGATCCGCCTGAAACCCGCCGGACAGCAGGATGCTCGACTTGGTGCCGCCGCGCGCCAGCACCCGCTCGACACCCGGCGCGGCCACGAACACATCGGCGATGGCCGGATCGGCGCCTGACACCAGGATGTCGATGTCGCCGCACGTCTCGCAGCCGCGCCGCAGGCTCCCGACCGGTGTGATCTGCGCCGCTGGCGCGTCGCTCGCGAGCATCTCGACGAGAGTCGAGGCAACGACGTAGGTATCGGCGAGCAGATGACGTCCCGCGTACTGTTTGCGGTCGGCCAACGCTTTCAGAATAAGCGCTTCTTTCTTGGCGCCCATGCCTTTCAGCGCGCGCACGCGTCCCTTCGCGCAGGCCGCCTCGAGGTCCTCGATCGTGCGGATGCCGAGTTCGCGATAGAAGGTGGCAACGGTCTTCGGACCGATGCCCTGAAGGTGGAGGAGATCGAGCACCGAGGGGGGAAAGTCGCCGACCAGCTCCTGGTGGAACTCGGAATGGCCCGTTGTCGACAATTCGACGATTCGCGCCGCGAGGTCCTTTCCGATTCCAGGGATCTCGCGGAGCCCGGCCGCATCCAGGGCGGTCAGGTCGTGCGGATGGTTGGCGACGATGTCGGCGCCGTTGCGGTAGGCGCGAATCTTGAACGGATTGTCGTCCTTGATTTCCAGCAGATCGGCGATCTCCCGGAGCACGCGGGCGATCGCCTGGTTATCCAACCTTCAACCCTTCGACGTCGATCCGGTAGTCGAGCAGGCGGGCGCCGCCGGCGGCCAGGGCATCGGCAATTGCGCCTCGCGCCGCCGGCGGACCGTAACAGAACAGACAACCGCCGCCGCCGGCGCCGCACACCTTGGCCGCTGTCGCGCCAGCCCGCATCGCGGCGGCGATCAGCGCTTCGATTTCAGGCGTGGTCACGCCCGGTGCCAGACGCTTCCGCGTCGTCCATTCGTTGGCGATCTGGCGGCCGACTTCGTCCCAGTCACCGGCGAGCAGCGCGTCGCGCATGCGCGCGGCCGCGTCGCGGATGCGTTCGAAACAGTCGAAGATCTCCGAATCGCCGTCGATGTGACGCTTGGTGATCTCCCAGTTGTTGGTGCCGGAGTTGCGCGGGGCTCCCGTATACGCCAGGACGATGCGGCGCTCGAGCTCGCGCGGGTCGACGTCCAGACCGACCCGCCGGATGCCGGCGACGCCGAGATCGATCGCCGCCACGCCACCATAGAGGGCCGGCCGATAGTCCTGCACGCCGGTGGGCACGCGGATCGTCTGGCACTCGACGTTCATCGCGACCTGCAGCAAGTCTTCGGGCGCCGACGAGTCGCCGGTGAACCGCGCGAGCGCGCCGCACGTGGCGATGGTCAGCGCCGAGGAGCCGGCGATGCCCGCACCGGCCGGTGACTCGCCGCGTGTGGTGAGCGTCGCATTCTCGAGTCGATAGTGGCGCGCCAGGAGCGCGAGCAGCGGCAGTTCGCTGGTCGACGTGAGCTCGGACCAGTGGCGGGCCTGCGCCCGCCGGTTGGTATCGATCGAGACCAGCTCGATGCCGCCGTCGTCTCGACGCTCCAGTGTGGCGTGCGCCCGAAGTGAGATGGCGGCATTCAAAGTCGTCGCGCCGTCGTGGAAGAGATACAGCGGCCAGATGTCGATGGTGCCGCCCGCGAGATCGATGCGGGTCGGCGCAGAGGAAGCGATGCGCACGACCAGAATTATAGCGTTCTGTTTCTCAGAGGTGTTTGGTTCTACGTTCTTGGTTCTTAGTGCTGATGCTTGGTGCTTGGTGCGAAGTGCCCGCGCGACCGCATCCCGCATCAGCACGAAGAACCTATCGCCAAGCACCGGCACTGAGAACCAAGCACCAAGAACGAAGCACCTCAAGCGAGGTAGAATCTAACGTTCCCATGTCTCCGTCCGCGCTTCGCAGACAGATCGGTCAGCTGCTCATTGCTGGCTTCAATGGACAACAGATCCCCGTCGAGCTCAGGTCGCTGGCGCGCGACTTCGGGCTGGGCGGCGTCATCTTGTTCGCCCGGAACATCGCCGATCCCGAGCAGGTCGCCGAGCTCTGTTTCGATGCCGCGCGACTTACATCTGAGATGCCCGGCTGGGTCAGCGTCGATCAGGAGGGTGGACGGGTCGCACGCCTGAAAGCGCCTTTCACTGAGTGGCCGCCGATGGCCACGCTCGGACGCAGCGGTGATGTAACCCTCGCCGAGCGGTTCGCCCGGGCGCTGGCGAGCGAGATGAAGGCGGTCGGGGTGACGCTCGACTACGCTCCGGTGCTAGATGTGCATACGAACCCGCGGAATCCAGTGATCGGTGATCGAGCCCTGGCGGACAAGGCCGAAGAGGTCGCGCGGCTCGGCGAGGCAATCATCCGGACGATGCAGTCCGAGGGGATTGCGGCGTGTGGGAAACACTTTCCCGGTCATGGTGACACGAGCAGCGATTCGCACCTGGAGCTGCCGCTCGTCGAGCATCCGCCGGAGCGGCTGCGTGATGTCGAGCTCGTGCCGTTTCGCGCGGCTATCGGGGCCGAAGTCGCCAGCATCATGACCGCCCACATCTTCATGCCGGCGCTGGACGACAGACGGCCCGCGACACTGTCGCGGCAGATCGTGACCGGCATGCTGCGCGAGTCGCTCGGCTATCAGGGCGTCATCCTGAGCGACGACCTCGAGATGAAGGCCATCGCCCGCGATTACCAGGTACCGGCCGCTGCCGTGCTCGCGATCGAAGCCGGATGCGATGGTGTGCTCATCTGCAGTGGCGACTGGGAAACTCAGGCGGCGGCGCTCGAGGCCCTGGTCTACGCGGTCGAGGCGGAGCGGCTGCCTCTCCACCGTGTCGAGGACGCGCTCGCCCGCCAACGGCGTGCCAAGGAACGCTTTCTATCAGCCGTGCCCGCACGAAAGCCGATGTCGGCCACCACGCTCCGGCAGACGCTCGGCCAGGATGCGCATCGCGCCATTGCCGACGAGATGGCGCGGTTCGCGTGATGGTAAGACCGCGCGCCCTCAAAGCCGGCGATCGCCTGGCGGTGGTGGCACCGGCCAGCGCCTTCGATCGCGGCGAATTTGCCGCGGGCATCCACGAGCTTCGCACACTCGGTTTCGACCCGGTGTACGACGACTCGGTTTTCGCGAGGCAACGGTATCTGGCGGGATCGCCGGAAGTACGAGCGGCCGCGCTGCGGGCGGCGTGGACCGATCCGTCGATCGCCGGACTGGTCTCGGTTCGCGGCGGATACGGCAGCGCGCAGCTGCTGCCGCTGCTCGATCGAGAGCTCGTGCGCCAGGCGGCGAAGGTGCTCGTCGGCTACAGCGATATCACCACGCTCCTGGCTTTCCACACGCTCTTTTGCGGCATCGTGTCCTTTCACGGGCCGATGCTGGCCGGTCGTTTCGGACGCGGCCAGTCCGGTTACGATCGCGATTCGTTCATGCGCGCCGTGACCGAGCCCGTTCCGCTCGGCCAACTCGCCCCGGAGGGGCTCGAGGTCGTGCGGCCGGGCGAAACGATTGGCCCGTTGCTGGGCGGCACGTTGACGCAATTGCTCGCGTCACTCGGAACGCCATTCGCGTTCACGCCTCCGGAAGGCTACGTCTTGCTCATCGACGAAGTCGGCGAGCGCCCGTACCGCTTGGACCGCATGATCACGCAGGCGCGTCAAGCTGGTCTGCTCGCGAAGGCGAGGGCCATTGTCATCGGTGAGCTCCCGAACTGTGATGAGCCATCGGGAGACCCGACCGGCCGGGCCGTGATGGCGGACCTTCTGGCCGATTTTCCCGGACCGGTCGTGATCGGCTTTCCGACAGGCCACACGACGGGTCCGACCATGACGCTGCCGCTCGGCGTCGCGTGCCGAGTCATCGCCGACGGCCGTCCACGAATCGTCATTGAAGACGCGGCTGTCTCATGAGTCGAGGATCGACGAACGCATGCCTGTGACCAAGGTCCATCTGATCGGCATTTGCGGCACGGCCATGGCGACCCTGGCCGCGCTGTTGAAGCGCAAAGGGCTCGACGTGCGGGGATCGGACCAGGATGTCTATCCGCCGATGAGCGATTTCCTGGCCGCAGAGGGGATTCCAGCGCTCAGCGGCTATCGTACCGAGCACATCACCGCCGACCTCGACTTCGTCGTCGTGGGCAATGCCATTTCACGTGGAAACGCCGAGCTCGAAGAAGTGCTCGATCGGAAGATCCGGTACTGCTCATTGCCAGAAGCCGTTCGCGAGCACTTTCTGTGGGGCTCGCGAGCCATCGTGATCGCCGGCACGCATGGCAAGACGACGACCACGGCGCTCGTGGGATGGGTGCTGACCCATGGACAGGCGGATCCCAGCGTGCTTGTCGGCGGGATCGCACGGAACTTCGGCGACCAGGGATCCAGCTATCGTCTCGGCCACGGGCGCGACTTCGTCGTCGAAGGCGACGAATACGACAGCGCCTTTTTCGACAAGACCGCCAAGTTCCTGAAGTATTTGCCTGACATCGCCGTCATCAACAACATCGAGTTCGATCACGCTGATATTTACGCCGACATCTCCGCGGTGAAGCTGGCCTTCCGCCGCCTGGTCAACCTCGTGCCCCGGCGAGGACTGCTGCTCCTCGGCGCAGACAGCGCTGATGCGGCGGCGCTTCGATCCAATGCGGTATCGCGGGTCGAGACGTTCGGCACGGTCGCCGGAGCGGACTGGCAGGCTGTCGACATCGCGGCGGGCACAACTGGCACGCGGTTCAAGGTTCGACGCGGCGGCGCGCTGGTCAGTGAATTCGAGGTGCCACTGCTGGGTCTGCACAACGTGCGCAACACCCTGGCGACCATCGCGGTCGCCACCGAGATCGGTTTGACGCCGGGCACGATCAATGATGGACTGAAGCTCTTCAAGGGTGTCAAGCGACGGCTCGAAGTCGTCGGCACGGCCGATGGCGTGACTGTGTACGACGATTTCGCGCATCACCCAACCGCCGTCGCCGAGACGCTCGCCGGGCTGCGCGCGTCGAACCCGTCCGCGCGCATCTGGGCCGTGTTCGAGCCGCGATCCGCCTCCTCGTGTCGCCGCGTGTTTCAGGATGACTTCGCTCGCGCGTTTGCCGGTGCGGACGAGGTCCTTCTCGCGCCGGTCTTCCGTTCGAGTCTGCCGGAGACCGAGCGGCTGTCCACGGCACAACTCGTGGGAGATCTGTCGAGGAGCGGGCAGTCGGCGCGCGAGAGCCGCTCGATCGATGACATCGTCGAGACCATCGTTCGCGAGCACCGGCCAGGCGATCTGGTGGTCATCATGTCCAACGGCGGGTTTGGCGGCATCCATCAGAAGCTGCTGCGGGCGCTGCCGTCGTGAGCGAGTTGTTTCAGATCGTTCCCGCCGGAGACACCGCCTTCCTCGTGGAGTTCGAGAATCGCCTGGACGTCGGCATCAACCAGCGGGTCGTGGCCCTGTGGCATTCGCTCGAAGGTTTGCATCTTCCGGGCGTGCGCGACCTGGTGCCCGCCTATCGCAGCCTGGGGGTGTATTTCGATCCCTTGCGGACGGACGTCGAGCGGCTGCTCGGCGTGCTGGAATCCGCAGCGGCCGCCACAGCAATCAGCCCCGAGCCGGTCGCAGACTCGATTCGCGTCGAGGTCTGCTACGGAGGCGATCTCGGCCCCGACCTCGACGCCGTTGCCGCCTGGGCAGGCCTGACCGTCGATGAAGTCGTTGGGGCGCACACGGCTCCCGTATATCGCGTCTTCATGATCGGATTCAGCCCAGGATTCGCCTATATGGGCGCCGTCGATCAACGCATCGCCACGCCGCGCCGTGATACTCCACGGCTGAAGGTCCCGGCCGGTTCGGTCGGCATCGCGGGGTTGCAGACGGGGATCTATCCATCGGAGACACCGGGAGGCTGGATGCTCCTCGGGCGGACGGCCATCCGCCCGTTCGACCCGTCGCGCACACCGGCCTGCCTGTTCAAAGCGGGCGACCGCGTGCGGTTCGAAGCCATCAGTCGTGCGGAGTACGACCGCCGGATCGGCGCCGAGGCGACGTGACGTGAGCGCCGCGCACGTCATCCGCCCAGGCTTGCTGACGACAGTTCAGGACCTCGGCCGATGGGGCTGGCAGTCGCAAGGCGTGTCCGTTTCGGGGCCCATGGACCCGCGCGCACATCGGCTGGCAAACCTGCTCGTCGGCAACCAGGCGGACCTCGCCACGCTCGAAATCAGTTTCGTGGGACCCGAGCTGACCTTCGATCGGGATCGGACCGTTGCCATCTGTGGTGCGGACTTCGTCGTCACGGTCGACGATCATCTGGCGGCTTCCGGCACGCCGTTTCGCGTGCCGCAAGGTGCCCGCTTGCGTTTTGCTGCCCGTTCCCGGGGCAGTCGTGCGTATCTCGCCGTCGACGGCGGGGTTGCGGTCGATCCCGTCTTTGGCAGCCGCGCGACACACGTCTCGACTCACCTGGGGGGATATCGCGGGCGCGCTCTCGTTGCTGGCGATCAGCTCCCGCTGGGACCGCCGGCCGGACGCCGTCCGCTGCCGCGAGCCCGCGCCTTGCTCGACATTCCGCCCGGTCACGCTCGGCTCCGGATCCTGGCCACGAGTCAGCTCGACCGCTTTCATCGTGACGCACTGGCTCGGCTGCAATCGGCGCGTTACACCGTTCGTAACGACTCGGATCGAATGGGGTATCGTCTCGAAGGGCCTGCACTCCGCACGACGTCCGGACAGCTGCTCAGCGAGCCGTCGACGCTCGGCGCGCTGCAGGTGCCGCCAGACGGTCAGCCGATCCTGCTGATGGCGGATCGGCAGACGACGGGTGGCTATCCGAAGCTGGCGACGGTCATCGCCGCGGATATCGGATTGGCTGGTCAGCTCGGTCCAGGCGACACGCTGACGTTCGCCGTCTGCGACCGGCAGGAGGCACTGGCGGCCTTGATTGCTCAGGAGCGTTTGCTGATGGCGGTGCAATGAGCGCGCTGGCCGACGCGCTGAGAGGAGAGCTGGGAGCGGAGCGCGTCCACGAGCACGCGGCCCTCGCCCCGTTGACCACCTTTCGTGTCGGCGGTCCCGCCGACGTCCTGGTCGAGACGCGATCGGCGGACGAGATCGTGCGCGCGCTGGCGCTGGCCGATCACTACCGAGTGAGCGCGACCATGCTGGGCGGAGGGTCGAACGTGCTGATCTCGGACTCCGGCGTCCGTGGTCTGGTCATTCGTCCTCGCGGTGGCGAGGTCGCGCAACTGGACGCCGAGCATGTGCGGGCTGATGCGGCGGTCACAATCAACGGCCTCGTGCGATGGAGCATTCTGCATGAGTGTGGGGGTCTCGAAGCGTGGGCCGGTACGCCGGGCACCGTCGGCGGAGCCATTTTCGGCAACGCGCATTTCGGCGGTCGCCAAATCAGCGAGCTCGTCAGCGAAGTCCGTCTGTTCGATCCGGCCGGCCATGTGTCCGACGTCGCCGCCGCTGCGATGGGGTTTGCCTACGATCGGAGTCGCCTGCAGGAGACCGGCGAGATTCTGCTCACGGCGACCTTCCGGGTGCATCCAGCCGCCGCTGAATCGTTGCGCGCGACCGCGCGCGCGTCGCTGGCCTACCGCAAGCGGACCCAGCCGCTCGAGTCTCCGAGCGCCGGCTGCATCTTCCAGAACCCGACGGCGGAGCGAGACGCCGTGCCGGCCGGCATTCCATACTCGGCTGGTGCTCTCGTCGATCGCGCCGGATTGAAGGGACTCGCCATCGGCGGCGCGCGCGTGTCGCCGTCGCACGGCAACTTCATCGTCAATGACGGCGGCGCGACGGCCGCGGACATCCGGGCGCTGATTCAGCGGTGCCGCGAAGCCGTTCGGAGCCAGTTCAGTGTCGATCTACGCGAGGAGATTGTGTATCTCGGCGAGTTTCCCGAGGTGACGATCCCGTCGCGCTGACCGCGTCGGGCCATCTCTTCTGCTATCAATCATGTCTACACTCATCATCGAAGGCGGACGGCGCCTCTCGGGCACGGTCGCCGTTGAAGGCAACAAAAACGCGGCGTTGCCGCTGCTCGCCGCGTGTCTCCTCACGCCGGACGAGTGTGTCCTGCACAACGTCCCGCGCATCAGCGACGTCGAGGTGATGGCACGCCTGCTCATCGAGCTCGGCGCCACAGTCGACGGCATCGGCACCACGACGCTGCGCATCAAGTGTCCGGCCATCGTGAAGCACGAGCCGGATGCCGCGATGGTGGGACGGCTGCGTGGATCGGTGCTGCTGCTTGGGCCGCTGCTGGCGCGACGCGGTCGGGCGCTGCTGGCGCCGCCGGGCGGTGATTTTCCGGCGCGGCGGACCATCGCCACGCATCTCGACGCGCTGCAGGCCATGGGGGCGCGCATTGTCGAGGGCACGACGTCGCATCATCTCGAGGCGCCGGACGGCCTCAAACCGAGCTCGATGTACCTCTACGAGGCGTCGGTCACCGGCACCGAGACGGCGCTACTCGCGGCAGCGGGGACCTCTGGCGTCACTGAGATTCGTAACGCCGCTCGCGAACCGCATGTCGTCGAGCTCTGCGGCTTTCTCGCCAAGATGGGCGCCGGCGTGACCGGCGCGGGGACCTCGACGATCAGGATCGAAGGGCAGTCGCGGCTTCATGGCGCGATGCACACGCTGTGGGGCGATTACATCGAGGCCGGCAGCTGGGCTGTCGTCGCCGCCGTAACGGGTGGCGAGATCGAAGTGCACGGGGCCCGGCCGGAAGACCTCGAGGTCGTGGCCGCGGTGCTCAAGCGGATGAACGTCGCCTGCCATTCGGACGGCGACGCCTTCCGCGTCGAGCAATCAACGCCCGTGGCCGCGGGGCGCATCACGACCGGATTGTGGCCGGGATTTCCGAGCGACCTCGTGAGTCTCGTGACCGTGCTCGCCACTCAGGCGGACGGGCCGACGTTGGTGCACGACTGGATGTACGAGCTGCGGTTGTTCGCGCTCGAACAGCTGCACGGGATGCGGGCCGATCTCTTCCTCTGCGATCCCCATCGGATCATCGCGACGGGCCGACGCCAGTTGAAAGGGCGGCTGCTCGACAGCCGCGATCTGCGATCGGGGATGGCCCTGATTGCCGCCGGCCTCGCTGCCGAGGGCCAGAGCCGATTGGCGCCACTCGAGACGGTCGAGCGCGGTTACGGCACGCTCGTGGAGCGCCTGCGCACCCTCGGAGCGATGGTCGAGAAGACAGAGTAGCCGACTAGGTTGACGTGCCGAGCTCCCCGCCGCAGCCGATTAGCGCTGGTTGGGAAGTCGAGGTGCCTGTGTCGCCGGCTGATCCGGGTCTTGCGGACGCGGCGGCGTAATCGGCACCGCCGGGGTGTCACCTGGGGCCGGCGGGGGACTGGTTGGCGGCGCCTGCGGAACGCCAGGCTGCACTGGTGCCGCCCCTGGCGTGATTGGCCGCGGCAGGTCGACGGGCAAAGGCAATTCGCTGATCGGTGCGACTGAATCGCGGCCGACTCGAAATGCCCGCAGGTCTGCCTCGTTCAACTCGAGGACCCGCACGATGTGCGGCGTCAACGTCAGGATGATGTCGCTCTGAGTGGCCTCGATCCGGTTGTGGGCGAACAATCGGCCGACGACCGGGATGTCGCTCAGGCCCGGCACGCCGTTCAGCGTCCGGCGCTCGTCATCGCGAATCAGGCCCGCGAGCATGTTCGTCTCGCCATCGCGCAGACGGATGACGGTGTTGATCTCGCGGTTGCCGAACGTCGGGAGATCTCCGTAGCCGGTCCCCGAGATGCTCTGCACCACCACCTTCAGCGTCAACGACACATCGTCGTCGTGGTGCGTGCGCGGCGTGATGTCGATGTTGACGCCGATGTTCTCGTAGTTGAACGACGTGATCGGCTGTTGCGGCGTGCCGCCGGTCGCAATTGGCGCGAAGGTCGTCACGGGAACGGGAACGCGCTCGCCGAACCGGGCTTGGGCGGACATGCCGTCGACAGTCCGCAGCTGTGGGTTGGCGAGGATCCGCGTGTTGGTATCGGTCTTCAGCAGGCGGTAGTAAAGCCCGGGCAGATTCGTGAGGAGCACGTCGGACGCGGTCAGATTTCGAAGCGCCTGCAGGGTCAAGGTCTGGTTCTGGTCGGTTTTGATCGTGACCGACCCGTCGAGGCCCGGCGAGCCCGGTGAAGCAATCTGGAGCCCGTACTCCTGGAGGCGCGTCCGATCGACTTCGAGAAGCTCGACGTCAATGATCACCTCCGGGCGGGCCTTGTCGACCGCGGCGAGTACGCGCGAGGCGGCCGAAATGCGCTCCGGCGTGTCCTTGATGGTCAGCGCGTTGGTGGCCGTCGTCGGCGAGACGCGCCGCGCGTCGAGCACCATGCGCAGCAGATCCATTGTTTCCTTGAGATCGGCGTTGCTCAAGTAAAACGTCCGGACGACCTCTTCCTCGTATTCGCGCCGTTTGGCTGGCGTGTCGGGGATCACGAGCACGGTGCGCGGCGCGGTCACCTTGAAGAAGGCACGCGACGCGTCGGCGACCGACCCGAGGGCGTTGTCGAGCGACGTGTTACGCAGATCGATGGTGATCGGCGAGTCGCGGAACGTCGGATCGAAGCCGATGCTGATTTGGGCGAATTTCGCAATGGACAGGAACACGTCGCGACTGCTGGCCGAGCGGAAGATCAAGGACTCCGGCATCTTGACGTCCGGCGGCAGATCCAGTCCAGGAGGCGGCAGGTCCCGGGCTCGATCGATCAGCGCTTCGAGCTCGGTTTTACCTTCTCGCGAAACAGCCACCTTGGCGCGCAACTGATTGCGCGTAGTCCTCATCGCCTCTTCGACTTCGCTGCTGGTGGGATTCAGCTCCGACGCCAACTGGTACTCGACGAGGGCTTCATCGTATCTGCCCAAGGCGCTCAGCCGGCGGCCGCGGTTGAAGTGATCGGTCGAGGCGCGAACCTTGGCGCGTTCGAGAGCCAGCCGGGCCTCGGAGTCGTTCGGCTTCAGCCGCACGGCCTTCGTGTACTCGACGACCGCGCGGTCGTAATCCTGTACTTGCTCGGCCTGTCGACCCTGATGCAGCGCGGCGCTCGCGGCGCAGCCCGCCAGCGTCAGGCAGAGGCCGGCGGCCCACATGGCCCGGAGCATCGTCCAGACCGGACGACCGAGCGGCGACCGGTTAGCGGTCATCGGTAACGACGTCGACACCTCGCGGCATGCTGAAGGTGAAGTCTCTATCGGCCAATCCTACGTTTTCCTTCAGGTTTGCGAACAGAAAACTTGAAGTCCCGCCCTGGGCGTCCACCGATTCCAGCCCCCTGAGCGTAAGGGTGCCCGGGTCGACGGCCAGAATCAGCGACTCGAAGTCGGCCTGGGGGGATTTTGGAACGAGCTTGAGGGCCCGGGTCCCGGCCGGCAGGTTCTTCGAGGGCGCGCCGTCGCTGACGGTAAAGTCACGGTTCAGGTTGCCCTGACCCGCCAGAAAGAGCGCCGGGGTCGTGGCTTGGTCGGAACGCGGAACCGAGGTGACGATCACCTGACGATCGGCAGGGATGTACGAGTAGAGCTTGACCCCGTCGGAGACAAACGTCTTTTTCTCCGGTGCCGAGTATTCCCACCGCATTTTGCCGGGTTTCTTGACGAGCACCCGGCCCCGCTCGCTCAGCTGCTTTTTGAGCACGCCTCCCGTGTACCGATGCTCGAAGTCAGCCGAGAAGTCGCGGACGGTGTCGTACTTTTTCTGAAGCGCCTGGGCGAACTCCTGCGCCGTGGACTGCTGCGCGCCGGTTCCGGCCTGTGTCAGAACGAGCGCAATCAGGGTGAGACAGCATGCCGCCAGGAGTCTCATGGCTCAACGATAGCACTCCTTCGGGCCGGGTAAGGGAGCGCGGCCTACCTGAATGCGACGCGAAAGGTAGCCTGCGGCTCGAAGAGACCAGCCTGATACTCGGTCCTCGATGGACGCCCGTCGTCGTCGAAGGCGACGAAGCTCAAACCGCGCTCCACAATCAGGCTGTGGTGACGGCCGGCAATCACGTGGCCGAAGCCCATCCGACGGATCGTGTCGAACGGAAACCATGCGTCCATTCGAACGGTGACGGCCAGGTTGTCCACGACAGCGGTCTGTCGAAACGGCGTCTCGGCCGCACCGACAAACTCGGGCGCAGCGCCAACCCGTCCCACCAGCGCCACGAAATTGCCGGCCGGGAGGGTGGTCAGCCGGCCGCCCGTGACATAGGCGACTGCGGCATCGACGTCGGTTCTGTCGAAGGCCGTTTCCGGTGTGGGCTTCAACCAGCACAACGCGTAACGAGTTCCGACCTGAGTCGCGCCGATTCGAGTCGAGGCGTTCGGTGGTGAAGCATCGGGCGTGAATGCGAGCAGCGGATCATAGTGCTCTGTCAGCTCGATTCGTGCCTGATCGGTGACGATCGTCTCACGGCCGATCGCCATGTTGTCGCGGATGAGCAGCGGCGCGTACGGCAGCACCTCGCCGGTGCGGACGAACGCGATGTCCCGCCGAGGATGCGCGGCGTAGTAGTTCAACGCGTTCTGAAGCTGCCAATTCATCGTCGCCAGCATGATGGCCTGGCTGTCGTCGTGGTCCGCGGTCAACGTGTTCAGCGCCTGCTCGCCGCGGCGATCGGCGCTGCGATCGAGCGCCGGGTATTCCGTGTACGTCCGCCAAAGAGAGAAAACAAGAGCGGCGGTCACGACGATTGCGCCGGCGTATCTCGCGCCAAGCCGTGATAACGCGGCTTCGACCCCGGCGAGGCCCGGCGCCACGAGTAGCGCGAGGATGAAGTGCAGCGGCAGAAGGAATACGTGTGTGTCTCCCACGCTGTACGACAGCGCAAAAAGGGCCGTGCAGATCATCCAGACGACGAGCAGGCACAGGCGCGCCACTGCCGTTCGCGCGAGAACGGCCGCTCCAAGGGCGGAAAGGAGGAGGGACACGCCACTGAATTGCTGCTGCAGGTCGAAGATAAACATGCGGAAGCGTTCAGCGACCATGCTGCGCGGCACTTCAAGAACCATCGTGTCGCGCCAGTCCGCCTTCGTCACCTCGAACCAGAACCACCGAAGCGCGTCCAGAGTTCCGGAGGGCGGCACGGGATCGGCCAGCATCGTCCGGACCGTCCACAGATAGGGCAGCGCGCCGAGAACGGCACACAGGACCGCAGCGACAACGACCTGTGGACGGATCAGCGAACGCGATCCTTCTGGCGACGACGCGAAGAGAAACACCAGGATTCCCGGCAACAGGAGCACCATGCTCAAGTGGTTCGCAAATCCGATCGCGTAGGCCAGGAAGAAACACACCAACCGCGCCAGGGTCGGCTTGCGCTGCCAGGCCAGCAGCGCGAGGAGCACGATTCCAACGCACAGAATGTGCAGCGCGTAGACCTCGGTCGTGACCGATTGGCTCCAGAAGGTATACGAACAGGCGAAGACGATCGCCGCGACGACTGCGGCACCGATCGATCCAGAGAGCTCCGCCGCGACGAGCAGCGCCAGTCCACACGCCAGCGAACCTTCGACCACCGACGCGAGGTTCATGGCGTGCGCGGGATCGTCGGGAACGAGCCAGACGAACGGTGCCGCCAGCGCGAAGTACAACGGATACGCGTCGCGCGGGCTCACGACGGGCGATCCGCCCATGGTCTGGAATGACGGCGTGTCGCCGAGGTCGAGCCCCGGCAGCATCGTCGATCGATACAGCCAGAAGGCGAAGCACGTGACGAGCAAGGCGGCGATGCGGACCGCCAGCCGCCGAGGACGCAAAGCGCGGCCGGGGCCCAGCATGGCCGCTACCGCGAGCGCTTGCCGGCGATGAGGGCGCGAATCTCCTGGACTGATCTCGTGTTCATCACGTGTCGCGCCTCGACCCAGCCGCGGCGAGCCGTCTGAATGCCGAGAGCCATCTGCCGGCCCAGGGCCTCGGCGCGATGGCTGTCGCTGTCGACGGCGAGCATGGCGCCGGCCAGGACCGCGCGCCGGGCGAGCACGCCGTCGAGGTCCAGATGCGAGGGTCCACCATCCACTTCCACCATCGTACCGGTCTCGACCGCCGCCGCGAACAGTTGCTCGTAGTCGAGCTCGTAGCCCGGCCGCCATGGCACGAGGCGATTGGTGGGATGCGTGACCATCGCCACGAGCGGATGACGCATCGCCATCAGATACCGGCGCAGCAACCGCTCAGGATCATGGCCCGCCGCGTCGTGCAGCGACGCAAGGACGATGTCGAAGTGTTCGAGGATCCGATCGCTGAAATCGAGCCGCTCGTCGGGCAGAATGTCGACCTCGCAGCCGTGAAGAATTGCCAGCTGTGGGTAGCGCTCGCGCAGGTCCGCGATGTCGTCAGCCTGCCTCTTGACGCTGTCGGTGCTCAGGTTGCGGCTGGCGGCCGAATGCGGCGAGTGGTCGGTGATGGCGATGTAGTCGTAGCCCAAAGCCACAGCAGCCTCGACCATGGCGGCGACGCCATCCCGGCCATCCGAGTAGTCGGTGTGTATGTGCAGATCGCCCCGAATGTCACCCTGCTCGATCAGTGTCGGCAGCGTGCCGGTCTCGGCGGCACGAAGCTCGTCGTCGCCGTTGCGGATCTCGGCCGGAATCCATTGAAGTGACAGTGCCTCGTAGACCTCTTTCTCGGTTCGTCCAACCGGCGGGTGGCCGTCGGCGCGATCCAGACCGTACGTGCTGAGCGTCCAGCCGAGTCGCCTCGCACGCGCGTGGAGTTCGTCGATGTGAACGTGGCTGCCGGTCAGATAGAGCAGCGTGGCGCCAGCGAGGGATGGCTCAGCGACGCGGATGCCGACCTGGGTGCTGTCGACGAGGATGTACATGCGGCGGGCGCTGCGATGGAGGCATCTCGATACCGGAACCGCGGCCATGACGGCGTCGAACAGGCCTGACGGGGCGCCGCCAAACGAAACGACGATCTCGATGTCGCCGACTGTGTCCTGCCCACGCCGAACCGATCCGGATGGTTCGGCCCATTCGACTCCAGGGAACGAACGAAGAATCGCGAGTACGGGCTCGCTCACCGCGACCGCGCGGCCGAGGGTCAGACGCGGGATCGCCTGACGAAGACGGGGCAGTGCGTGTCCGATCGTGGCCTCGGCGGCGGCTCCGAACGCAGGCAGGTGCCGAAGGGTTTCGTTGCGCAGGAGATCGCCGAGGTCAGCGGCCGCTGTCGCCCCCGTTGTCGCGTTGAGCTGCGCCAACTGCGTCAGGCTCACGGCGCCGGACTCGAACAACCATCTGAGATCGGCCGGCAGGTCCACGATTGAGGACTCGAGAATGACCCACGCGCCGGTATCGTACAGATGACGGAGACGCGAGAGGACGGCCTCGTCTACGCCACTGACCCCAGAGGTCCCGTCGACGAGCGGGCCGAGATCAGCATCGGAGGTGATGCCGTGCGAAGCGACGACCTCGGCGGCAAGCGCCAGCAGCCGGGTCTCCTCGGCATCGCACCTCAAACGTGACAGCGCCGAAAGATCCTGAATGGTGCGTAGGAGCGGCGACGAGTGCCCCGCGCGCATGTCTGGAGGAATTGCCGGATCAGCCTTTCAGCGCGCCGGGCTCCGGTGGCGCCTGTTTCGGCGCTTCCTTGGCTTCGGTCGGCAGATTCGCAGCGAGCCAGTCGACGATGCCGCCCCTGAGCGACGACGCGCGGTAGCCTTCCCTGATGAGCATTGCGGCGACGTGCGAGCTGGCGATTTCGTTCGGATCGGAATCGTAGACGATGACCTCGCGATCCCGCGGAAGCGATGGCGTCGGTCCGTCGCCGGTGAAGCGAACCGCGCCAGGCAGCTTCACCGTGCTGTGTTCGTACGGATATTTCAGTCGCGCGTCGACGATTGCCGGCGGTGCGCCGCTCTCGAGGCGAACCTTGAGATCTTCTTTGGAGATGCGTGGAACAGGCACGGGCCGTATTGTGATCGCCCCGTTGCCAGGCTGTCAACCAGCGCTACTGTGTGGCGGTACGATGAAACGGCAGAACGCGGCCGACCGCGCGCGGTGGAACGACGGCGAGGACGGGTCGCGCGAGTCGCGGCGCTGGTTCACGGACCGGTACGCGCGCGTGGACGGTTGGCGCCTTCTGATCGACGTTCCAGCCGGGCGAACGGCGTCCGCAATGGACACAGCGCAGGAAGATCGCTCCGGGTTCGCACCCGATGCCGTAGTCGTGTCGACCGGACAAAAAGCATTTGAAGAAGTTGAACATAGGCTCGATGCTCGCCCACACCGAAGCGCAAGAACGATGCCGGCAATATCTTTTGCCGTTTCACGCCGAAATCTGTGATCAGTAGTCGCGAGTCGGTTGATTGCCGTGGCGTGAGGTGAGACACCGGCGTCATTCAAGATACGATTCTGTAATCGCTGGATAACCATGAGTCGTGAAATGACGCGCAGAATCAGCGCGCACTAATCCGAACTTTGCAGTCAGCAAAGTTCACAAGAGGTGATGCGATGGCCCAGCGGCGCTTTTTGGTATGCGATGGTTGCGGACGTGAGCAAATGCTGACCAACGATCAGAAGCTTCGCGGCTGGTGGACGCTTGCGCCGGACGTTCGACAGGAGCTGAAGACGGCAGCGTCGCCGGATCGGCCGTCGGCAGGGCCATTCGAGTTCTGCTCGCTTGCCTGCGTCAAACAGTTTGTCGAGATGCAGCCCGAGGAGCAGCTCGTCTAGTCGACGCGCCGGGTGGTGCGGACCATCGCAAAGGCTGGAAGGGCCACGCCGACGTAATCCGAGAGCCACGGGCCGAGGTATACGGCAATCAGGAGGGCTGCGGCCAACCAGAGCGCTGATTCCGCGACGCGGAGGAGGGCGATTCGCCAGGGCGAAGCGAGCATCCGACGTTTCTGTCGAGCAAGCGCAGTACCGGCAAAACATTGGGAATTTCGCGTGATCGGCCCGACAAAGTCCTCTGTGAGGCCGAAAAAAGTGGCCGCCGTGAAGGCGTTCTACTTGGACACTCTCGTGCTGCCGCTAGCGCCGACGCATCGTGTTCGGTTCTTTTTTCTAAGCTACTTGGGAGAACCGACCATCGGCACGAAACGAACGCTGATTGTTCTCTTTTCAGTTACGTCCATCGCGTTCTTCGTAACGACCCTGATCTCTTGGGACATCGTTCCGACGGGGATGACCATCGTGCCGCCGACAGCGAGTTGGTCGATCAGCGCTGGCGGAATTTCAGCCGGTGCGGCGGTCACGATGATCCGTGGAAAAGGCGCCTGCTCGGGCCATCCGAGATAACCATTGCCGGTCCGAACGCGCACATTGTTGTATCCCGCCTCCGCCAGCACCCGTCGCGCGCCGTCAGCCAGTTCGGACACGATCTCGATCGTGTAAACCTCGCGGGCCAGCTCCGCGAGCACCGCCGCCTGGTAGCCAGACCCGGTGCCGATCTCCAGAACCTTGTCATCGCGGGTGACAGCCAGCACCTCGGTCATGTGAGCGACGACGAACGGCTGAGAGATGGTCTGGCCACGGCCAATCGGCAGCGGAGTGTCCTCATAAGCGCGCCGCTGGAGATTGGGCGGCACGAAAAGGTGCCGCGGCACCCGGCCCATCACGCGCAAAACGTCGCGATCGCGGACGCCTCGAGACTGAATCTGCTCTGCCACCATTTGGGAACGGGCTGCAGCGGACCAGTCGTCCTGGCTCTCTCTTGCAGCCATTCCACCGGTGGTGCCGAGCGGGATCAGCGCAAGGGCGACAAAAAACCCTAGAAGCGTCTGCTTCAACCAGCAGGGCATGGCGCCTCCTGTGTCATCCTGATGATTATGAGGCGGCTGACGAGTGGATGTTCGCGGGCTGATTCATGATCTGGTTTCTGATTGCCGGGCTTGGCGCCGTGATCCTTGCCCACACCGCACCGGCGCCCTTTCTGCTCGAGAGCTTCGCGCCGGCGCACTCGATATGGCATATGCCGGCCGATGCTCAACAGCCCACGGTGTATCTCACCTACGATGATGGTCCGAATCCGTCGGCGACGCCGGCGCTGCTGGATGTGCTGCGCGACGCCGCTGTCCAGGCGACGTTTTTCCTGATCGACGCGCACATCACTGAAGCGACTGCGGCAATCGTGAGGCGGATGTTCGAGGAAGGGCATGCCGTGGCGCTTCATTCCGAGACGCGTGGACTGATGTTCAAGACTCCATCACAGCTGGCGGCCTTACTTACACGGAATGCCGACCGGATCGAACAGCTCGCCGGCACACGTCCATGCCGTTTGTTCAGACCGCACGCCGGCTGGCGCAGCGGGTCGATGTACGAAGGCTTGATCCAGATCGACTACCGGCTCGTTGGATGGAGCTGGGGGTTGTGGGACTGGAACTGGTACCGGCCACACGATGCGCAGGCGCTCGCCAGCCGGCTCGCCAAACGCGTATCGGCGGGCGACATCGTGGTGATGCACGATGGCCACCATGTCAATCCCGCCGCCGATCGACGGTATGCCGTCGAGGCCACGCGCCTCATCATCCCTGAGCTGAAGTCGCGAGGGTACCAGTTCGGTACGCTCTGCGCTCCGCGCGCGATCGGCGAATGACGTTTGCTCGAGCGATCGTTATCGGTCGTTTGCGGACGCGTCGGGTTCTTTGGCTATCGATTGGCCTCTGGTTGAGCGCGTTTGCACCCGATCGTGAAGCCAGAGCCCTCAACAATCGAGGCCAGATCATGGGCGTCCATCGGCGCACGGATACTTCGCGGCGAAGCCGTCTGGCGTTATGCTGCGAGCCTCGCGGGATCGGCCGCGATATGACGGGACTCGGCCTGCCCGACGGCCGGTGCCACTGACTCGTTGCTATGTTGCCGGCCGGCAACAGTTGACGTGTTGCCCACAGGTACTTCTGTACGTACACGGGCGACGATCGCGTGAATGCCTCTCTGAGCCTCGTTCGACATTACCCAACGCAGCCGAGCATCCGACCAGAACGCATCTCCAAAATCATGGACACGGACTGTCCACCGGCACCGGCTCTCGATGCCGAAAGCGAGGCATTCGCCCGGCGCGTACAGGATCATATATGCCGATCAGTGGCGCTCGCGCTCTGCGTTCGATCGACGTGACAAGCGTCCGGCCCGGCGTGACCGTGCGTGCGCGGCGCGCGAGCGTGGAGAGCCTCGAGCGTAAGCTCTGCCATGCCCGGACGTTTTGCTTGACGCGTTTCGATCCACGGTGGTAGCGTCCCGGCCCCGATCGTCCTGACGAGATCGTTCATCGCACTGTCGCGATCCCGCCATGAGCACCACCGAGGAGGACAGCGATGAGGAATCGGCATTTCCGTCTCCTTCCCCTGCTCTTTCTGATCGCGCTCTGGCCCGTCTCGTCGCAGCTCATCGCGGAGGACGGGCCGCGGATCCGCATGACGTGGGTCGCCATCACCACGTGGCTCATGGAGGTTGGTGACACGCGATTTCTGATCGATGCCTTCTTCACGCGGCCACCGCAACCGCTGTTCGTGCCCAACACGGGCGGCGCGTACACCTTCCAGCCGAATCCGTCCGATCCTGAGACCGTCGACAATGTCCTCGACGCGCTCCGCATCGGTCCGACGCGCAACGGTGGACATGGCCGCGAGCCCGAACGGCATCGGCTCGATTACATCCTGTCGGGGCACAGTCACTACGACCATGCGATGGACATTCCCATCGTGTCGGGGCTGACGGGCGCGCATATCTTCGGCCCGCGATCGACCTGCTTGCAGGCGCAGGCGGAGGGCCTGCCGAGACGACGGTGCACGATTGTGGACGGCGGTGAAGCATTCGTGCTCGACCGGTCGTGGGATGTCAAGACGACCCTGCACGTGATTCACAGCGATCACAGCGGCGACGCCACGAGCATCCTGCACGTGCCGAGAGAACTGACCGTTCGTCCGACCGTCGTCCCTCCGACGACCGAGGGCGGCCTGCACGTGGGTGTGCTCGAGGACATGCCCAACGGGGGCGGCACTCGCGTGTATCTCTTCACGGTCAAGCAGCGCGGGCGGAAGCCGCTATCGGTGGCCATCGAAACCAGCGGCAGCTCGACGGACTTCGAGGCACCCATCGCGGTCCGCAATTGCATCGGCGTCTTTCCTACGCCGGCGTGCGATGTCGAGGAGCCCGGTGAGACCTTCCCCTCTCCGGCGGACAGCCTCCGCGCGGCGATGCGCGCCGCCGGACTTCGCTCCGTGGACGTGTTCATCGGATTCGCAACCGGCGTTCCGGCCCCGACGGATATCTCGCTCAAGGAGCAGGAGTTCGCGATTCTCCACCCGAAGTTTTTCATTCCGACGCACTTCAACGGTCTGAACCAGCCCATCACATCCGGGCTCGACGTGCCCTTCCAGCCGTCCGCGGCATTTCTGTCCCTGCTGGCGTCCCAGCCGACCACGATGCTGACGCCGGGTCAGTTCCTGGATGCGTTCGTGCTCGATCAGGACGGGTTGAAGGCGGTCTCCAACCACCGGGCGAAGCAGCGGCTCGGGTTGTCGGACGTCCAGGAGTTCCCGAACACGAATCCGTAGGCGCGTGTCGTCGATCGGGCCAGAAGAATCAATCGGGATCGTCGATGGGATCGAACGCGACGACGACCCATGCGTCTGCCACCATGTTGAGCCGAATGCGCCCGGGCGCTTTGAGCGCATCCTCCTTGGCGTCGCGAACGACACCCATGCGGTGCGCGTAACTCTCGAACGGGCTGACCGAGAACCGGCCATTAGGCGGCTCCAGATTCGACTACGCAGGTGTACCGTAAGTCGGATGCGACACCATTGGGCTACGAAATTCAGGGGCGGGCAGTGGGTCAGGTTGAAGGTATTGAGAAATCGTCGCGCTTCTTGAGAGGTGGCTATGGCGTGCCGACAGCGATGGGACCGGACGGTCGCTTGTATTTTGCATCCATCGACGCAGAACCCTGTGAGGGCGGATTCAGGGCGACCGTCGTACGTGTGGTGCTCCTGAATACGACATCCGCTGGCGAGATGGATGGCGTCATGATTCCGGATTCGATCGGAACAACGAAGCGCGCGGCTGAGCAGCTGGCTGAGATCCGCTTCAAGACCTGGGCAACCCTTCGCACGCCGTAAGCCACGCGGCGATGGGATATCGCCTGGTGTCTGTTGTCACGTTGCCGGCTGGCAACAGTTGCCGCGTTGCCTCTAGGTACTACTGTACGTACACGGACGGCGATCAGCGGACGCCTGGCTCTGGTCTCGTTCAACGTCACCAACCCGTTCGGAGCTCCCGACTGGAAGCCATCTCCAAACACGCGACATCCGATTTAATCCGCCGTGCGAATGGGTCCATGCTGGCCGTCATGTATTGCGCTCGTGAAGACGCGATTAGCCGCAAGGATTCGCAGCCAATCAGATCCTCCGTTTCCACAGTCGCAGCACGTAATGGCCTGACGGGCTATCGGTTACGCTCAAGAACAACCTCGACGTGATGGCGTTGGCTGGAGCCGCCGCAGCCAACCATGCCGCTCGCAACTAACCAAGGGGCGGATCCTCTTGCGCAGCCCGATGCTATCATCCCGCCAAAGTTGGAGTTGCCACAGGCAAGATGGCGCGGCTGAGCAGCCGCCGTTGGCTGCGGCGCTCTCGCCAGCGACTCCAAGAGTAGTTAGGCAGCGGAGAGTACGCACCGATTGAACTCCAATCCAATCGTTGTGCCAACACCAACAACGGGCAGCAGAGACAATTCCATCATGAGAACTTTGCCGATAAAGTTGACCAGAACAGCGATCGCATTTGGGCTCGTGTCCCTGCTCGCGCCGAGACCGCCGGCAATGGCTCAAGTAGGAAGTGCAGAACGGATCGCCGACGCTAAGCCCGGCGATGTGCGCGTCTTGGCCACAGCAGCGATCAGAATTCCGCTCGATGCCATTCGTGCGGAGGCGTCGAAGACGATCGGTCGCCCGCTCATAATCGAATACGGGTCAGCCCGCGGAAACCTAAAAGACGCGGTCATGGCGGGCACGGGCTTCGACGTCGCCATGCTTCTTCCCGACGTGGACGAGCAATTGTTGAAAGCAGGGAAGGTCAGGTCTCCCGGTGTCGTCATTGCCAGTACGGACATCGCCGTCGGGCTGCGTGGCGACGGGACGCCGGACCTGAGCACGCCGGACAAAATCAAGGCCGCGATGCTGAACGCCAAATCCCTGCGGTGGGCTGATACCGGCGCCGCTCTGTTTACCGTCAACAAGATCCTTGACACGCTGAAGATCCGCGACGCCGTGCAAGGCAAGCACAACATGCTGTCGGCCCCCATGTCACTCGGGCCGGCAGAATACGAGATCAACATCTACCCGCTCAGCGAGATCCTCCCAAACAAGAATGTGCGCAACGCGGGCCCGATCATTCCGGCGCTGCAGGTGCCCGCGATCGTTACTGCGACCATCTCAACAAACACGCCCAACGCGGCGGCCGCCACGGCGCTGGTCAAGTTCCTTCAGGGGCCGGCGATCGAGCCGGCTCTGAAAGGAAACGGGTTTAGGCGATGAACAGACGTGACAGGGGTATCGCGAAATCCGTGTCGCTCCCTAACCACGCCCTCGAGATGATCTCCGAGGATCGGCGAGTAATCTTCGCTTCACTTCTGAGCAATACCGGCCAGTTGCTGATCAGATTGATGGCCGACACGGCCTCACCGATCGGGGTGCAGACCCGAAACCTTGCCATGGCCGTGACGGCGTAGTTGGTCCGGGTATGGATTGCTCGTCAGTGGCACGCCGACGTCGAAGAGCGCCTGGGGCGCTGCGGCGCCGACTGCGTTCCCGCCGGGAACCGCGACGCTCATGAGCGTGCCGCGCGACGCCAGATAGAACAGCTCGTTCCCGTCGCGGCGCCACCGCGGTTCCGGTCCGCCGTCCGGAGAAATCTGGCGCTTCTCACCGGTCGAACCAAACGGCTGCACCCATACCTGCAGCTTTCGTCATTCGTCCGACGCGTAGGCGATCCACCGCCCGTCGGGCGAAAGCGGCCGTGCGCTCCAGGGCATCCCGCCGAATCCGGAAGTGCTGTAGCCGCGTCGCCTACCACTCCAGGGCTGCAAAGGTATCG
>Ga0111538_10000910_pt1 | contig 41036 bp, 34 predicted proteins | sample SoiMethybrSBSTD1_FD_79669 | JGI IMG/M metagenome (GOLD analysis project Ga0111538, IMG submission 79669) | Bulk soil microbial communities from a Populus tree surrounding site in Tennessee, USA - Soil MetaG P. TD hybrid SBSTD1 (version 2)... | ecosystem: Environmental > Terrestrial > Soil >...
AGGCCGTAGAGGTCGCGGAGCTCCGCGCCCGACGCGTCGGGGTGCAGCACCACGGGCAGGCCGTCGGCCGCGGCGCGGATCTGGTCGAGGTACGGGCGGTGCTCGGCGGAGCAGCCGCCGACGAGGTGGTACTCCCAACCCTCGGCGCCGCCCCCCGCCACCAGGTCGCGGAACGCGGTGACCATCTCGAGCTGCTTCTTGTTGTGGCCCGTGCCCGGCAGGAAGAAGCGGCCCACCGACAGGATGACCGGCGCCTTCTCGCCCCGCGGCATCATGCCGACCGGCGGGTGGAGCAGCCCGCTCGGGCGGTGCCACAGCCGCTCGATCCAGCCCTGGGTGTAGCGCGAGTTGGCGAGGAGCCGGTCGTAGGTGTCGAGGTGCGCCGGCCGGCCCGTCTCGCCCGCCAGCACGGGGACGGCGCGGGCGACGCCGCCCCGCCATCCGCCGCCGGCGTGCACGCCGATGACCGGCACGCCGAGGGGGCGCCGGTCGGAGCCGATGCCGACGTCGGCCGGCACCCACGGGCGGCACCGCAGGTCGACGTGCACCGTGCCCCCGGCCGGGACGTCGACCGTGAAGCTCAGCGCCACGCTGCGCCGGCGGTCGAGGCGAGACGCCGGCGCGTCGAGCGTCGCCCGTCCCAGCACGGTCCCCTCGACCTCGGCCCGCACCTCGAGCGGCGCCACGGCCGGAGGCAGGTACCGGCCGAGCAGCACGGTGACGGGCACCGGTCCGCCCGCGTCGGACGACACGAGCAGCTCGGCGTCACCGCCGGTCCAGCGGATGCCGTGCATGCGGGTCGACTCGGGCGTGTAGAAGCGCTCCCCCAGCTCGACGCGCACGCCACCGGCGTCGAGGAGGCCGCCGGCCCGGCCCGCGACCCAGCGGCGGGCCTGCTCGGCCCGGTCGGGGCGGGGCCCGGGGAAGTGCACCACGAACAGGCCGTGACGGGCGCGGTTGGCGTCCCAGCTCAGGTAGGAGGCGTTGACCAGCAGGTCGTACGCCGCCGAGGCGCGGGTCACGCCGAGGTCGTCGTCGAGCACGTCGACGCCGACGGCGGACAGGTCGAGGTGCAGGCGCTCGCCGAGCCAGGCGACGTCGACGTCCTCGTGGGCGAGGAGGCGGACGTCGTGGTCGTCGGCGAGCGCGGCGGCGATGCCGGCCGCGAACCTCTCGCCGCCACCGCCCGTCGGCCAGTAGCGGTCGTAGACGGCGACCTTCACCGGCGTCCCCGGAGCGGGCGGCTCACCGGCGCACCCGCCAGGTGGCCAGCTCGGCGTCGCCGACCGTGGCGGCGCGGCGGATGCGACGGCGCCGGGCCAGCGCCCCGGGGGCGAGGCGCAGGAAGTCGGCGAACGAGCGCAGGCGCCGCCACACGATCGTCGGCCGGGGCCGGTGGGCGCCGAGCACCGGGGCCACGATGTCGCGCCGGGCGTAGGACAGGGTGGTCAGCCCGTAGCGCCACACGGCGTGGACGGCCTCGCGGGCCGGGGCGTTCTTGACCAGCATGAGCAACCGGTTGCGCTCGACGTAGTGCTGGAACACCGGCGACCCCTCGCCGGTCGAGGCCGCGTGCACGTGACGGGCACGGGCCTCGGGGACGTACCGGTAGCGCCAGCCGCGGCTGCGCCCCCGCCACGACAGGTCGGTGTCCTCGTAGTACAGGAAGAAGTCGTCGTCGAAGAGGCCCACGTCGGCCAGGTAGGCCGGACGCAGCAGCACGCTGCCCCCGCACCAGGCGAACACCTCGGCGGGCGCCTCGTACTGGCCCTCGTCGAGCTCCATGAAGCCCCGGTCGGCGCCGTAGCCGCCCTCGAAGAGGACCGATCCCGCGTTCTGCACGACGTCGACGGGGGTGCCCCCGACCGGCACGGGGTGCCAGGCCCGGGCGCCGGTCACGTCGACGGTCGACTCGGCGCCACCGGACCGGACGGTCACGGCCTTCGGGGCCTCGGCCGCGAGCTCGAGCTCGACCCGGTCGGGCAGGTGCACGCCGTCGCCGACCGGGACGCGCACGGTGGCCCGCTCGCTCGTCCACTGGAAGGTGCCGCCGTCGGGCAGGTGCTCGATGCCCCAGGCCCCGTCGGCGACCTGCGCGTCGCGCCAGCGGTCGACGCCGTCGACCCGTACGCCGCTGACCATCACGCCCAGCCGCCGGGGGTCGGGCCCCGCGGGGCTGAACGTCGGGGACGTGATCTCGACCTCGACGAAGCGGTCGGCGAACACCATCAGGGCCGACGCCGCGCCCAGGCCGTCGTCGGCCTCGATGCCGGCGACCAGGGCCCGCAGCCAGCCGGGCTCGACGAACGAGTCGGCGTTGACCAGGCCGACGTAGTCGACGCCGTCGAGGTCGCGGAGCGCCAGGTTGTTGGCGACGAAGCCACCGTTGTGGTCGTTGCGCACGAGCCGCACCCCCGGCCGGGCGGCCGCGACCGCCTCGCTGCCGTCGGTCGACGCGTTGTCGATCACGACGAGGTCGAGGCGCTCGGCGGGCCAGTCGAGCGCGCCGAGGGCGTCGAGGCACCGGGGAAGGTGCTCGCCGCCGTTCCAGTTGAGCACGACGAGCCGGACGAACGGCATCCCGGCGACCGCGACGCCTGCGGGCCCGTCGGACGGCGCGCTCACCGGGCGCGGTGCGGGGTGCGGAGAGGGCACCGGGCGAGGGTACCCGGGCGTCGCGGGCGCGGTGAGCGCTCGTCCGGCGTCGACGGCGCGGCTCTCGGCCCCGGGCGATCGCCGTCGGTACACTCCGCATCCGTGCCCGACACAGACGACGTCACATCCGCCCCCGCCGACCCGCCGTCGGGCAGGGACGCCGGCCAGCTGTACGGGCGCTGGTACTACTCCTCGTACGAGATGCCCTACGAGGAGGACAACTGGCGCCACTTCTTCGGTGGCGTGGCCGACGCCATCGTCGCGCAGCTGCGTCCGGCGACGGTGCTCGACGCCGGGTGCGCCAAGGGGTTCCTGGTGGCGGCCCTGCGCGAGCGGGGCGTCGACGCCACCGGGTTCGACGTGTCCGAGGTGGCGATCGCCGAGGCCCCCGACTCGGTCCGCGAGCACGTGCGCGTCGGCTCGCTCACCGACCCGATCGACGGTCACTACGACCTCGTGACCTGCATCGAGGTCATCGAGCACCTCGATCCGGCGGACGCCGCCACCGCGGTGTCGGTGCTCGCCGCGGCCAGCGACCGCGTCCTGCTGTCGTCGACGCCGGGCGACCGCGACGAGCCCACCCACGTGAACATCCAGCCTCCCGAACGCTGGTCGCAGCTGTTCGCGGCGCAGGGCATGTTCCGCGACTTCCACCACGACCCCGCGTACCTGTCGCCGTGGGCGACGCTGTACCACCGTGCCGCACCCTCGGTCGTCGACCTCGTGCTCGACTACGACCGTGCCTGGTCCGCGCTCCGCGCCGAGACGGTCGACCAGCGCAAGGCGCTGCTCGACATGCAGGGCCAGCTCGAGAAGCTGACCGAGGCGGCGCAGGGGGTCGACGTCCCGGCCCTCGTCGACGAGTGCGAGCGGCTCCGCAAGGAGGTCCTGCGCCTGCGCGACGCCGCCATCGGGCACGAGGCCGAGCTGGCGACCGCCAAGGGGCGGCTCGAGGAGCTGTCGACCCAGGTCGTCCGGATGGCCAGCACCGAGGACCGCCTCAACGAGGTGCTGGGGTCGACGTCGTGGCGGCTCACGCAGGCGGCCGCCGCACCGCTGCGCAAGCTCCGCGAGCGCCGGGACTGACCACCCGTGGTGCCGCGCTTCTCGATCGTCACCCCCGTCTACGATCCGCCGGCCGACGTCCTGCGGGCGACCATCGCCTCGGTCACCGCCCAGACCTTCGACGACTGGGAGCTCTGCCTCGTCGACGACTGCTCGCCGGCGCCGCACGTCGCCGAGGTCCTGGCCGAGGCCGAGCGCGGCGACGCCCGGGTGCGGGTGCAGCGGCGGGCCGAGAACGGCGGCATCGTGGCCGCGTCCAACGACGGCCTGGCCATGGCCCGCGGCGAGTTCGTGGTCCTGCTCGACCACGACGACACGCTGCACCCCGAAGCGCTCGAGCTGGTCGACGCCGCCCTGCGCGCCGAGCCCGACGCCGACTACGCCTACACCGACGAGGACAAGGTCGACGCCGACGGTCGGCTGTCGGCCCCGTTCTACAAGCCCGACTGGTCGCCCGAACGGCTCCGCACCCAGATGTACACCTGCCACCTGTCGGTGCTGCGCCGCTCGCTCGTCGACGAGGTCGGCGGCTTCGACGCGGCGTACGAGGGCTCGCAGGACTGGGACCTGGTCCTGCGGGTCACCGAACGGGCCCGGAAGGTCGTCCACGTGCCGCGGGTCCTCTACCACTGGCGGCTCCTGCCCGGCTCGACGGCGGCCGAGGGCGAGGCGGCCAAGCCCTACGCCTACGACGCGGGCACCCGCGTCCTCCAGGCCCACTGCGATCGCATCGGGCTGCAGGCCGCGGTCGAGCGCGACCTCGCCCACAGCGGGGTGTACCACCTGCGCCCGGCGCTCACCCGGCACCCGCGCGTCAGCATCGTCATCCCCACCCGGGGCGACCGGCGCGAGGTGCGCGCCGCCGAGGTCACGCTCGTCACGCACTGCGTGCGCAGCATCGTCGAGGAGACGACCTACCCCGACTACGAGATCATCGTCGTGGCCGACGCCTCCACCCCTCCGACCGTGCTGGACGAGCTCCGTGACGTCGGGGGCGACGCCGTGCGGGTCGTGCCCTACGCGCTGCCGTTCAACTTCTCCGACAAGATCAACACCGGCGCGCTGGCCTCGACCGGCGAGCACCTCCTGATGGTGAACGACGACATGGAGGTCGTGACCCCCGACTGGCTCGAGCGCATGGTCATGTACTCGTCGCTCGGTGGCATCGGGGCGGTCGGCGCCAAGCTCCTCTTCGGCGACGGGCGCATCCAGCACGTCGGCGTCACCGTCGACAACTGCTCGCCGGGCCACCTCTTCCGTGGGTTCCCCGGCGACCACGGGGGCTACGCCGACGTGGTGCGCGTCGCGGGCAACTTCTCGGCGGTCACCGGCGCCTGCCTCATGACGCCGCGGGCGACGTTCGACGAGGTCGGTGGGTTGTCCGAGCTCTTCCCGCTCAACTTCAACGACGTCGACTACTGCCTGAAGGTGCAGCTGATCGGCCAGCGCGTGGTCTACGACCCCGACACCGTGCTGTTCCACTTCGAGTCGTCGAGCCGGCCCGAGGGCTACGCGCCGTGGGAGCTCGACCTGTTCCGCGACCGCTGGCAGTTCGCGGCGGAGCGCGACCGCTACCTGAACCCCAACTTCCACCCCACGGCCGGCACGATGGTGCCGCCGGTCTACCGGCCCGACGGCACCGTGCTCATCTGATCGCGGCCCGACCGGCGGTCGGGCCTCAGTCGATCGAGAAGCGCCCGTCGACCGAGAACAGGCCGCCGTAGGTCTCGTGCGGCGTGCCCGGGACGACGTCGAAGCGGATGACCTTGGCCCTGCGGTCGTAGCTGTGCGTCACGTCGCGGTTGGTGCAGTCGATCGTGATGTCGTACGCCCCGTGGAGCAGCAACAGCCGGGGCACGTGCAGCGACACCGTGCCCTCGCCCTCGATCTTGTCGACGCTGACGTGGGCTTCCTTCGTGTTGGGCCCGGTCACCAGCACGCCTTCGGGCGTGGTGAGGGCGAAGCTGAAGATCGGGTCGTCGATGGGCTCGTTGGTCTCGTAGCGCATGCGGAACGTGACCTCGTCGCCCGTCGCCACGCGGGTGGTCGGCCGGCCCTGGGCGTCGAGCACCTCGACCTCGCCGATGCGCAGGCGGCTCCAGCGGGGCTCCTCCTGCGCGTCCTCCTCGGCCTGGATCTCGACCTGCACGGTCCCCAGGTACTCGTCGGCCACCTCGTCGCCGGTGCCCGTGGCCTTCACCTCGCCCTGCTCGAGCCAGACGGCCTGGTCGCACATGTTGCGCACGGTCGACAGCGCGTGGGTGACGACGACGATCGTCTTGCCCGCGGCCCGCAGGTCGGCGACGCGCTCGAGGCACTTGCGCTGGAACTCCTCGTCGCCCACCGCCAGCACCTCGTCGATGAGCAGCACGTCGGGGTCGACGTTGATCGCCACCGAGAACCCCAGCCGGACGTACATGCCCGACGAGTAGTTCTTCACCGGTGAGTCGATGAACCGCTCGAGTCCGGCGAAGCCGACGATGTCGTCGAAGCGCTTGTCGAGCTCGCGCTTCGGCAGACCCAGGATCGCCCCGTTGAGGTAGACGTTCTCGCGCCCCGACAGCTCGGGGTGGAAGCCCGCCCCCAGCTCGAGCAGCGCCGACACCTTCCCCTGCACCGCGCAGCTGCCCTTGTCCGCGCGCAGGATGCGGGCGAGGGTCTTGAGCATCGTGCTCTTGCCCGACCCGTTGTGGCCCACGAGCGCGAACGTCGTGCCGGCCGGTACCTCGAACGACACGTCCTTCAGCGCCCAGAAGTCCTCGTAGGTGGCCCGACCACGGCGCATGACCGCCGCCTTCAGGCTCTGGTTCCGCTCGTGGTAGAGGCGGAACTTCTTCCACACCCCGTCGGCGCGCACGACCACGTCGCCCATGCCGTCAGAGCTCCTCTGCGATCTTGCCCTCGAGGCGGCTGAACACGGCCAGGCCGGCGAGCAGCGAGGCGGCCGACGCGCCGAAGAGGAAGGCGAGGTGGTCGAGGGCGGGCATGCGCATGTCGTACATCACGTCTCGGAAGGCCTCGACGAAGCGGGTGAGGGGGTTGAGGTTGTAGAGCGTGATCTTCCAGCCCGTCGTTCCGAGCTCGTCCTCGACCAGCGACATCGGGTAGACGATCGGCGCCGAGTAGAACCAGACCTGCAGCACGATGCCGAGCAGGTGCTGGAGGTCGCGGAAGTAGACCGCCGCGGCCGACAGCATGAGCGCCAGGCCGAGCACGAACACGACCTCGAGCGCCACGAGCAGCAGCACCATCGGGATCCACAGCACGATGACGTTGCCGAAGAACACCAGCGCCACGGCCAGCACGGCGAGCTCGATGAGGAACGACACGACCCACGAGGCCGTGATGGACGCCACGAGGATCTCGCGGGGGAAGAAGACCTTCTTGACCAGGTTGCCGTTGCCGATGAGGGCGCCCATGCCGCCGTTCAACCCGTTGGCCAGGAAGTTGTAGGGCAGCAGGCCGCACATGAGGAACATGGCGAAGCTGTCGATCCCCGACGGGTCGCCCGCGGGAGCCCGGACCCCGAAGATGAGGGCGAAGACGAACCCGTAGATCAGTAGGCTGGTGAGCGGGTTGAGCAGCGACCAGGTCCACCCGAGGACCGAGCGCTTGTACTTCGAGCGCAGCTCGCGCAGCGTCAGGTTGACGAAGAGCTCTTTGCTCGACGTGAGGTCGGTCAGCTTCTGCAGTGGCATGTGGATCCAGCGCGGGGGGTCACGGGCAGAAGGAACACGCTAGCGCGGCGCCTCTGGGCGACCGGATGCCCGATCGATCAGCGGAACCCGATGTTGGTCCCACGGGAGTCGCTGAACGGTCGGCCGCCCGGAGAGCGCCACAACCAGTCCGCACCGGGCGAGGCGTACCAGAGGACGTCCTCGCCGCCGCTGCCGTCGATGTTGCCCGCGGAGATGCCCGTGAACCAGTCGGACACCGGCCAGGTCTGCGTCGCCGAGAACGTGCCGCCGCCGGCGGACCACAACCAGTCCGAGCCCGATCCCGGCGAGTACCACATGACGTCGTCGTCGCCGTCGGCGTCGAAGTCGCCGGAGACCGGGGCGAACCACCCCACGACGGAGTGGGTCGTCCGCGCGGTGAAGGTCATGGCGGCGCCGGTGCTCTGCCACAGCCAGCTCGGGCTCGAGCCCCAGAGGATCTCGTCCTTCCGGTCGCCGGTGAAGTTCCCGGTCACCGGGGTGTGGGCGGTGGTCACCTGGGGCGTGGTGATCCAGTAGAAGCGGCCGGCCTGGGCGACCCAGAGCGCGTCCTCGACCGGTCCGGGGGCGTACCAGTAGATGTCGTCGTCGCCGTCGCCGTCGTAGTCGCCGACCAGCGCCTGCTGCAGGCTGGCGTTGGCGGCGCTGGTGGACTGCCAGAACTCGTTGCCGTCGCTGAGCCAGACGTAGTCGGTCCCGGGCCCGGGGGCGTACCAGTAGATGTCGTCGTACCCGTTGCCGTCGAAGTCTCCGGGGACACCCGTGAACGAGCCGTCGACCCAGTACCAGCGCCATCCGAAGTACCCGACCGACGACGCCGCGATCAGGGTGTCGGCCTGGACGCCCGGCTGGCGCAGGAACACGTCGGTCTCGGGCCCGCCCACGAAGTTCCCGGCCACGACCGCACCCGGCGGCGCCAGCGCGGGGTAGCGCTGGTTCACGACGCCCCGGATGGTGTCGAGGTACGGGTAGAGGTACGCGCCGGGGCACGCGGTCTGACCGACGTCGCGGTGGGAGAAGATGCGCTGGGCGGGGATCCACGTGCCGGGCGGGTAGACGGGGCTGCCGGCGCCCGCCTGGATCCACGTGGGGTACCGGGGGTCGACGTCGTGGACGGCGAACTTCCAGGCCATGACCTGGACGACCGCCTCGAGGGCCGCCCCGGTCGGCCCCACCTGGTCGTAGTTGCCGAGCATCGACACCCCGAACGTGCCGGTGTTGAAGCCCCGGGCGTGGGCGCCGATGACGGCGTTGGTGGTGCCCCCCGCCCGGCCCTCCCAGATGCGGCCGAACTTGTCGACGAGGAAGTTGTAGGCGATGTCGTCCCAGCCGTTGGCGTCCATGTGGTACGCCTGGATGCTGCGCAGCAGCGCCGGCACGTCGCCCGGCCCGTAGTTGTTCGTGTCGGCGGTGTGGTGGAGGATCGCGGCCTTCAGCTCGGAGGCGTACGACGGGTTCGAGCGGGGGGCACGCGCCCCCCAGGCGTCGCGACCCCAGATCGGTGGCGCCGCGGGGTCGGCGCCGGCCTCGGTGGTCTCGACCTCGACGCGTCGGGTCGTCTCGTAGACGAGGTGGACGTCGGCCACCTCCGCGTCGCCGTACGCCATGTCGAGCTCGTAGCGGGTGGCGTCGCCGACCCAGACGGGCGAGCTGTGCGCGCCGGGATTGCCCTCGTCGGGCTCGACCGGCACGTCGACACCCGGGACCGGGGCCGGCGCGGCGGCGGGCGCGTCCTCGAACTCGAGGTCGTGCCACTCGCTCCACGTGCCGGTGGCGTCCGCGGTGCGCAACAGCACCGGGGTGGTGGGCGGGGCGGGCAGCGTGAGGCCGACGAGGTCGAAGTCGCGGGTGTCCTCGGCCACCCGCACGCGGGTGTCGGGGAGGGGCGAGGACGGCGTCGTCGTGGTGGTCGACGGAGCGGACGTCGAGGTCGGCCCGGTCGTCGACGTCGTGGGCGCGGCATCGCCGGGCACGGTCGTCGTTGCGGCCGGATCGTCGGACGCGGCCGGCCCCTCGTCGGTCACGGGCGGCTGCGGGGGCGCCGGCTGCACCGTCGCCCCCTCGGACAGCGGCCGGCGCGTCTCCGTGGCCATCGCCGGCTCGGTGCGGAAGGTCGGGAGGGGCAGCATCGTGCCGAACGCCCCGACGAGCAGGGCGACGACGAGCTTCACCCCCCGGGACCGCCGACGGTGCCGGCGGTCCTCCTCATCGTGACCATCCCCGATGCGCTCACGAGCACGCCATCCCACGGCCGACACTCTACGCGGCCGCAGCACGCCGCGGGGTGACCTTCCGGGGTGGCCAACGGCCGGTCGCACCGTGCCGAACGTGACCGGGACTACTCTGGTCGCTCGTGCCTGCCAGCCCTCCGGCCCCGCCCGCGCTCGCATGATCATCACGCGCACGCCCCTGCGCATCTCCATCGGTGGCGGCGGCACCGACCTGCCGTCGTACTACCAGCGACGGGGCGGGTTCTTCATCTCGGCCGCCATCGACCGGTACATCTACATCGCCATCAACGACACGTTCACCGACGGGTACGTGATCAAGTACTCGGCCCTCGAGAAGGCGACCGACGTCGACGACATCGCCCACCCGCTGGTGCGCGAGGCGCTGCGCCTCCACCCGATCGGCGACGCCAAGGAGATCGTGAGCATCGCCGACATCCCGGCCGGCACGGGGTTGGGCTCGTCGGGGGCGTTCACCGTCGGCCTGCTGCGGGCCCTGCACGCCCACCGCCGCGAGCACGTCTCCGCCGCGCAGCTCGCCGAGGAGGCGTGCCACATCGAGATCGACCTGCTCGGCGAGCCCGTCGGCAAGCAGGACCAGTACATCGCCGCCTTCGGCGGGCTGTCCCGGTTCGAGATCGCCACCGACGGCACGATCGAGGCGTCGACGCTCGGCGTCTCCACCGAGACGCTGCGCGACCTCGAGGAGCACCTGCTGCTGTTCTTCACCGGCTACTCGCGCCGGGCGGGCGAGGTGCTGTCCGACCAGAAGAAGCGGTCGGTCGAGGGCGACGACGCCATGCTCTCCCGCCTCGCCGAGACCGAGGCGATCGGGCGCCGCATCGGCGACGCGCTCGAGCAGGGCGACACCGAGACCTACGGCTCGCTGATGCACGAGCACTGGCTGGCCAAGCGCGACCGGTCGCCCCACATGTCCAACTCCGACATCGACCGCTGGTACCAGCTCGGCATCGACAACGGCGCGGTCGGGGGCAAGCTCGTCGGCGCCGGGGCCGGCGGCTTCCTCCTGTTCTACGCCAAGGACGTGCGGCGGCTGCGCGACGCCATGGGCGGGTCGGGGCTGTCCGAGGTGCGCTTCAAGATCGATCACGACGGCAGCACGGTCGCGACGCGGGACTGACGGCGCGATGCAGGTCCTCGTGCTCGCCGGCGGCCTCGGCACGCGCATGCTGCCGCACACCGCGGCGCGGCCCAAGGCGCTGCTCCCGGTGGCCGGCCGCCCCTTCGCCGAGCACCAGGTCGAGCTGCTCGCCGCCAACGGGGTCCACGACATCGTGTTCTCGATCGCCTACAAGGGGAGCATGATCCGCGAGGCGCTCGGCGACGGGTCGCGGTGGAACGTGCGCATCCGCTACGTCGACGAGGGCGACGAGCGCCGTGGCACGGGCGGCGCGGTGCGGCTGTTCGCCGACTCGGGACCGGCCGACGACGACTTCGCGGTGCTCTACGGCGACTCGTACCTGCCCGTGCCCTACGAGCCGGTCTGGCGGGCCTACGCCGACTGCGGGGCGCCGGCCCTGATGACCGTGCTCGAGAACGCCGACCGGTGGGACGCCAGCAACGCCCGGCTCGAGCCCGGCGGGCGGGTGCGCTACCGCAAGGGCGAGCACTCCCTTGGGCGGCTCACGCACATCGACTACGGTCTCTCCGTCCTCTCCGCCCCCACGGTGCTCGCACGCATTCCCGGCGACACGGTCGCCGACCTGGCCGAGATGCTGACCGCACTGGGCGACGAGGGCCTGCTGGCGGGCTACGAGGTGCACGAGCGCTTCTACGAGATCGGCTCGCCGGACGGCATCGACGACCTCGAGCGCCTGCTCACCACACCCGGCCCCTCCACCCGCAGCGGAGCCCACCGACCATGACCGACCTCGACGTCGATCACGCCACCGACCCCGACGTCCGGCTGCTCGTCCCGGCCGACGACGAGCCCGAGCCCGAGCTGTCGATCGTCATCCCCGCGCTCAACGAGTCGCTCACGATCACCGACTTCGTCGAGTGGTGCCACCAGGGCCTCAAGGCCGCCGACATCCGCGGCGAGATCCTGATCGTCGACAGCTCCGACGACGACACCGCCGACCTCGCGCTCGCCGGCGGGGCGCGGGTCCTGAAGACGCCGCGCCGGGGCCTCGGCCGCGCCTACATCGACGCCCTCCCCCACGTCCGGGGGCGCTACGTCCTGATGGGCGACGCCGACTGCACCTACGACTTCCGCGAGCTCGGCGAGTTCGTCGGGCCGTTCCGCGAGGGCTACGAGTTCGTGATGGGCTCGCGGTGGAAGGGCTCGATCGAGAAGGGCGCGATGCCGGGCCTGCACCAGTACTTCGGCACGCCCTTCACCACCTGGATCCTCAACCGCGTCTACGGGTCGCGGTTCTCCGACATCCACTGCGGGATGCGGGGCATCACCCGCGACGCGCTCGAGCGCATGGACATCAGCTCGCAGTCGTGGGAGTACGCCTCCGAGATGGTGCTCAAGTCGGTGCACATGGGCCTGCGCACGATCGAGGCGCCGGTCACGTTCCTCAAGGACCGCGAGGGCCGGCTCAGCCACCACAAGCGGTCGGGCTGGTTCTCGCCGTTCTCGGCGGCCTGGATCAACCTGCGGGCGATGTTCGTCTACGGGTCCGACTTCTTCCTCATCACGCCCGGGCTCGTGCTGGCGGCCGTCGGCCTGCTGCTGACGCTCCCGATGAGCTTCAGCGACGTCGACGTCGGGGCGTTCACCCTGTCGCTCAACTCGCAGTTCCTGGGGGTCACGATCCTCGCGGTCGGGGTGCCCACCTTCCTCCTCGGGTGCATCGCCCAGGTCCTGTTCGACTACACGGGGAAGCACACGCGACGGTGGCTGCGCGTGTTCCCCTACACGCGTACCGTCCTCATCGCGGTCGCGCTGGTGCTGACGGGAGTGGCGCTGGCGGTGCCGCTGCTCGTCACCTACGCCGGCAACGACTTCCTCCTCGACAAGGCCGACACCATCCAGAACCACCTGGCGGTCACGGGCCTCGCCGCCGCCATCACCGGCTCGCAGCTGTTCGTGTCCACCCTCGTGCTGCACGGCACGGTGCTCGCCACCGCGCGGTCGTCGTCCCCGCGCCCCGCAAGGAGCCGCTAGCAATGTCGCTGGTCCGCTACTACGGGCGACTCGCCCGCCAGTCCGGGTTCTCCATCGCCAAGGGCGTCGCCCTGCCGTTCGTGCGCGCCGAGGCGGTGCGGTCCGGAGCCCACGAGATGGCCTACCCGGTGTCGACGTTGGCGCCGTGGCAGGCCGACGACGGCTTCCGACGCGTGTACCAGGCCGTCCGCCGCAACACGCTCGTCGACGTGTGGCGCTGTCACGAGCTCTGGAGCCTGGTCGGCGAGCTCCGCGACGTCCCCGGGGCCATCCTCGAGGTCGGCGTCTGGCGCGGCGGGACCGGCGCCATCATGGCCTCGCGCGCCTCCGACCTCGGCCTGACCGACCCGGTGTACCTCTGCGACACCTGGGAGGGGGTCGTCAAGACCACCGAGGTGGACACCTACTACCGCGACGGCAAGCACGACGACACCTCGCTCGACGTCGTGACCCGGCTCGTCGACGAGCTGGGCCTGACCAACGTCGTGACCCTCCAGGGCATCTTCCCCGACGACACGGCCGACCGGGTGTCCGACGACGCCCTGCGCCTCGCGCACATCGACGTCGACGTGTACCAGTCGGCCAAGGACGTGTTCGACTGGGTGTGGCCGCGCTTGTCGCCGAACGGCGTGGTGGTGTTCGACGACTACGGGTTCCCGGCCTGCCCGGGCATCGCGCGGTTCGTCGACGAGCAGCGCATGCGCGACGACCGGCTCGTGATCCACAACATCAACGGCCATGGCCTCGTCGTCAAGCGCTGACCCCGGTGGGCGCGCCTCCTCGTTCGGGCAGGACGGCGACCTGACGCTGGTCGACCGGCTCGGCGTGTGGCTGTCGGGCCACCAGATCCGCAAGCACGTGCCGTCGTTCGACGGGCTGACGATCGCCGACATCGGGTGCGGGTACGAGGCGACCTTCGCGCGCCGCGTGCTGCCACGGGTCGAGCGGGCGGTGCTGCTCGACGTCGCCCTCGATCCCGAGCTCAAGGCGGCCGGCAACGTCGAGGCGATCGAAGGGGCCCTGCCCGGCACGCTCGCCGGCGTCGACGAGGCGAGCGTCGACGTGGCGCTGTGCACCTCGGTGCTCGAGCATCTGTGGGAGCCGCAGCGGGCGCTCGACGAGATGCGCCGCATCCTGCGACCGGGTGGCGTGTGCCTCGTCAACGTGCCGTCGTGGCGGGGCAAGTGGTTCCTCGAGCTGTCGGCGTTCCGGCTGGGCCTCAGCCCCGCCGACGAGATGAACGACCACAAGACCTACTACGACCCCCGCGACCTGTGGCCCCTGCTCGTCCGGGCGGGCTTCCGCCCCCAGGACATCACGGTCCGCCGCCACAAGTTCGGCCTCAACACGTTCGCCGCCTGCCGTGTCCCGCCCGCAGGCCCGCCGCCCGACACCCCGCCCGCCTCCGGAGGAGCGCGATGACCACCTTCACCGACACCTTCCTCGACGAGACCCGGGCGATCCTCGACGCGCTCGACGTCGCCAGCGTCGAGGCCGTCGCCACCGACCTCGCTGCGGTGCGAGCGCGGGGCGGCCGGCTGTTCATCCTCGGCGTCGGCGGCTCGGCCGGCCACGCCGGCCACGCGGTCAACGACTTCCGCAAGCTCTGCGGCTTCGAGGCGTACGCCCCGACCGACAACGTGTCCGAGCTCACCGCCCGGGCCAACGACGAGGGGTGGGACACGGTGTTCTCGGCGTGGCTCGAGGGCTCGCGCCTCGGCGCCGACGACGCGCTGCTGATCTTCTCGGTCGGCGGCGGCGACCTCGAGCGCAACGTGTCGCCCAACATCGTTCGGGCCGTCGAGCTGGCCCAGAAGGTCGGGGCGGGGGTCCACGGCATCGTGGGCCGCGACGGGGGCTACACGGCCGCCGCCGCCACCTCGTGCATCGTGATCCCGCCGCTCGCCCCCGAGCGCATCACCCCCCACACCGAGGGGCTGGCCGCCGTGGTGTGGCACCTGCTCGTCAGCCACCCGGCGCTCCAGCGGACGTCGACCAAGTGGGAGGCCGTCGCCGGCTCCCCGGGCGGTGCGGCGTGAGCGAGCGGTTCCTCATCGTCGGCGGCGCCGGGTTCATCGGCAGCCACTTCACCGACCGCCTCATGGCCGACCCCGCCGTCGCCGCGGTCACCCTCTACGACAACTACTCGTCGGGCCGGCGGTGGCACCACGCCGCCCACGACGCCGACCCCCGCTTCGCCACGGTCGAGGGCGAGGTCGGCGACGTCGAGGCGCTGCGCCGGGCGATGGACGGCCACGACACCGTCATCCACCTGGCGTCCAACCCCGACATCGCCGCCGCGGTGACGAACCCCGCCATCGACTTCGACCAGGGCACCGCGCTCACCAACAACGTGGTCGAGGCCATGCGCACGACGTCGGCCTCGCGGCTGCTCTACGCATCGGGCAGCGGCGTCTACGGCGACCTCGGCACCGAGGAGGCCCAGGAGGACCACGGCCCGCTCGTGCCCACGTCGACGTACGGGGCGTCGAAGCTCGCCGGCGAGGCGCTGATCGCGTCGTACGTGGCGATGTTCGACATCACCGCCTGCGCCTTCCGGTTCGGCAACGTGGTCGGCCCCCGTCAGACCCACGGCGTCGGCTTCGACTTCGTGCGGCGGCTGCTGAAGGACCCGACCGTGCTGACCATCCTGGGAGACGGCAGCCAGTCGAAGTCCTACATCGACGTCGGCGACGTGGTGTCAGCGGTGCTGACCGCGCACCGGGCCGCCGAGCAGCCCTTCCGCGCCTACAACGTGGCGACCGGCGACTACATCACCGTGACCGAGATCGCGGGCCTGGCGCTCGAGGTCCTCGGGCTCGACGCGGCGTCGGTGCGGTTCGAGTACACGGGCGGCGATCGCGGCTGGAAGGGCGACGTCCCCATCGTGCGGCTGAACACCGACCGCATCCGCGCCCTCGGCTGGCAGCCGTCCGGGGGCTGCGCCCACGCCCTGTCCAACGCCATGCGCGCCCTCGCCCGCGACGAGCGCGCGGGGTTGCTCTGACGATGGCGCGTCCGGCCGTCTTCCTCGATCGCGACGGCGTCCTCAACGAAGCCGTCCTGCGCGACGGCCGGCCGCACCCCCCGGCGTCCCCGGACGAGGTGGTGCTGCGCCCCGGTGCCGCCGCGGCGTGCGCCCGGCTGCGCGACGCCGGCTTCCTGCTCGTGATGGTGACGAACCAGCCCGACATCGCCCGGGGCACCACCACCCGCGCCGCCGTCGACCGCATCAACGAGCGCCTGGTCGCCGACCTGGGGCTCGACGACGTGTGCGTGTGCCCTCACGACGACGCCGATGCGTGCGCCTGCCGCAAGCCCGCCCCCGGCCTGATCCTCGAGGCCGCCGACCGCCTCGGCGTCGACCTCGGCGGCAGCCTCGTCGTCGGCGACCGCTGGCGCGACATCGCCGCCGGTGCCGCCGCCGGGGTGACCACCGTCTGGGTGCGCAGCACCTATCGCGAGCAGGCCCCTCGCGACCCCGACCACGTCATCGACGGGCTCGCCGAGCTCGTCGCCATCGCCACGCAGAAGATCTCGCCCTCCGAGGAGGCCTCCCGATGACCAACGCCAGCTCGCTCAGCATCAAGGTGTTCGCCGACGGTGCCGACATCGCCGGCATCCGCAAGCTCGCGGACGACCCGATGATCGCCGGGATCACGACGAACCCCACGCTGATGCGCAAGGTCGGCATCGAGGACTACGAGCAGTTCGCCACCGAGCTGCTCGAGGTGGTGCCCGACAGGCCCATCTCGTTCGAGGTGTTCTCCGACGACTTCGCCGAGATGGAGCGCCAGGCGCTCAAGATCGCCGGGTGGGGCGAGAACGTCTACGTGAAGGTGCCGATCACCAACACCGAGGGGACGTCCAGCCTCGACCTCGTGCGCCGCCTGTCGCACGAGGGTGTGAAGCTCAACGTCACCGCGCTGATGACCGGTGCCCAGGTCGAGGGCAGCGCCGCCGCCCTCGAGGGCGGCGCGCCCGCCTTCGTCTCGGTGTTCGCCGGGCGCATCGCCGACGCCGGCGTCGACCCCCTGCCGATCATGGTGGCGGCGCTCGACTCGCTCCGGCCCCTGGCCGACGTCGAGCTGATCTGGGCCAGCCCGCGCGAGGTGCTCAACATCGTGCAGGCCGACCAGATCGGCTGCCACATCATCACGGTCACGCACGACCTGCTGGCCAAGCTGCACCTGCTGGGCCGCGACCTCGACGAGTTCTCGCTCGACACCGTGCGCATGTTCCACCAGGACGCCAGCGCGGCAGGCTTCACCCTGTGACGTCGGGGGCCTCCACTGCCCTCGCTCCGGCGGTGGTGGCCGCCCGCTCCGGCGCGCCGCGGGTCCCGGTCCGGTGACGGTCGCCGACCGCGCTCCCCGGCTCGGCCTCGAGCCCGGCCCGGTGTCGGGACCGTCCGGGCCCGACACCGGCACCGACACCGCCACGACGGACCCGGCCGCCGTCGACGTGCAGGGGGGCGACGGCGCCGCCGGCGACGGGCCGGCCACCGGCACCGCGTCCGCCGAGGTCCGTCCCGCCCGACGCCGGCGCGGGGCGGCCGTGACCGCCGTCGTCGCCGCCACCGCGGCCAGCATCGCCCTGCGCGTGAACGCCCCGCTGGTGCTGCAGGCGACGTGGCACGCCGACGACGCCCTCTTCACCGAGCAGGCGTCGCACCTGCTGAACGGCCGGTGGCTCGGCCCCTACAGCATGTGGACCATCGCCAAGGGGCCGGGGTACCCGATCTTCCTGGCGGTCCTCTACAAGGCGCACCTGCCGCTGGCGCTGACCCAGCACGCCGTGCACCTCGTCGCCGCCGGCGTGACGGCGGTGGCCCTCGCCCGGCTGGCGCGGTCACGCACGCTCGGCGTCGTCGTGTACTGCGTCCTCGCGCTCGACCCCTCCTACCTGGGCAGGTGGGCGTCGACGGTGTCGCGAGACGTGCTCTACGGACCGCTGTCGCTGCTCGTCGTCGGCCTGTGCCTCCTCCTCGTCGCCTACCTGCCCGTGGTGGCCCGGCGCGGCACGGGGTGGACGGTCGCGGCGGCTGTGGCCGGGGGCGGCGCCCTCGGCGGAGCGGCGGTCGGCTACTACCTCACCCGCGACGAACGCCCCTGGCTCGTCCCGGCCGTCCTCGCCGTCGGGCTCGCCGCCGTCGCCGCGTGGCGCCGCGACATCGGCGACCGCCCGACGCTGGTGCGGTGCGCCGGGGGCGCGCTCGTCGCCCTCCTCGTCGCCGGCGGCACCGGGGCGTGGGCGATCGGCCAGGTCGCCGACCGCAACGAGGCCGCGTACGGCACGCGGGTCATCGCCGACCTCGCCGAAGGCGAGATCGTCCGGGCGTACGCCGAGTGGCAACGGGTCGACGTGGGCGGGCCGGTGCCCCTGGTCCCGGTCACCCGCGCCCAGCTCGACGCGGTCTTCGAGGTCAGCCCGAGCGCCGCCGAGCTGGAGCCCTGGCTGTCGGGACAGCTCGTCGCCAAGTGGGTCGACCAGCGCTGCGGCGACACGATCGACAGCCGCACCTGCGAGTACTCGGGCAGCGCCTTCGTGTGGGCGCTGCGCGAGGCCGCGACGCAGACGGGCCACATGCGCACCGGGGGCGACGCGCAGCGCTACTTCGCCACGGTGGCCGACGAGATCGCCGACGCGTGCGGCCGCGACCTCCCCTGCGCCGGCGCCGGCATCGCCTCGATGCCTCCCCCGCGCCGGATCGACGAGGGCGAGCTCCTCCCGTCGCTGCACCGCACCACGACCTACCTGTTCTCGTTCGACGAGGCCGAGCCCACCGAGACGACCTGGGCCTGGGGCGACGTTCCCCGGACCGGGGGCACGGCCGACGAGTTCGCCGCCATGGTCGGCCCGCTGCGGGGCGTCGACGGCTCCGTGGACTCCCACCTCGCCGCAGAGCGGCGGGCGGCCGACCGCCAGCAGGTGGTCGCGGGGCTCACCGACGGCTACCGCTGGGCGGCACGCCTCGGCGTCGTGCCCGCCCTCCTGGGGCTCGTCCTCGCCCTGCGCCGCCACGGACGGGCCGACCGCTGGCCGGTCCTGGCGGTGGCCGTCGTGGCGCTGGTCGCCGTGGCCAGCCGCGTGGTGCTCCTCGCGGTGATCGACATGACGGCGTTCAAGGCGTCGACCTGGGCGATGTACATCCTGCCGGGCGTCGAGTTCCTGCTCGTGGCGCTCGTCATCGGCTGGTGGCTCCTGGCGTCGGCCGTGACCGAGGCGTGGCGGCGCCGTCCCGCCGGCGCGCCCGCCACCCCGACCTCCGGTCGTCCACCGACGTGACGATCACCCTGTCACCGCGGTGGCGCCGTTGGGCCGCGGCCGGTGTGGCGGTGGCCGTGACGGCCGTCAGCGTGGCACTGCGGCTCAACTCGCCCGCCGCGCTCCACGCCGACTGGACGTACGACGACGGCCTCTTCACCAACCTCGCCGGCCACCTGCTCGACGGCGAGTGGCTCGGGCCGTACGGGCTCCTGACGCTCAGCAAGGGGCCCGGGTACCCGATCTTCATCGCGCTCGTCTACAAGGCACACCTCCCGCTCAAGCTGGCCGAGCACGCGGTGCACCTGCTCGCCGCCGGGGTGACCGGGGCCGCGCTGTGGAAGGTCAGCCGGTCGCGGCTGCTCGGCCTGCTCGTCTACGGCGCCATCGCCCTCGACCCCGGCTACCTCGGGGTCTGGAGCTCGGGCGTCACGCGCGACGCCTTCTACGGCTCGTTGTCGCTGCTGCTGGTCGGCTCGACGCTCCTGTTCCTGGCCTGGGTCCCCGACCTGTCGCGACGCCGGGCGATCTGGGCGGCCCCCGTCGCCGCGACCTGCGGAGCCGCCCTCGGGCTGAGCGCGGCCGCCTACTACGTCACCCGCGAGGAGCGCATCTGGCTGGCGCCGGCTCTGGTCGCCGCCGCGGTGGCGGGCGTCGCCACCTGGTGGCGGGCCGAGACCCGCGTAAGCCAGGCGATCGCCGCCGCGGCACTGGCCCTGGTGACGGCGACGTGCGGCTTCGCCTGGTCGCTCCACTCGATCTCGTCGCGCAACGAGGCGGCGTACGGCACCTCGGTGATCAGCGACCTCGCCGAAGGCGAGATCGCCCGGGCGTACGTGCAGTGGCAGCGCATCGACCTCGGCGAGGTCGCGCCGCTCGTTCCGGTGAACGCCGAGCAGCGGGCCGCGGCCTACCGGGTGAGCCCCGCCGCGCGCGAGCTGGAGGGGTTCCTCGAGGGCGACGGGTCGCGCTGGATGGGCCCCGGGTGCACCCCGGTGCAGCCCGGCTGCGAGTACTCCGGCGGGTTCTTCGTGTGGGCGATGCGCGAGGGGGCGCAGGTCGCCGGGCACATGGCCGACGGCGCCGAGGCCCAGCGGTTCTTCGGCCGGCTCGCCGACGAGATCGAGGCCGCCTGCGACGACGACTCGTTGCCCTGCACCGATCCGGGCGTCGCCGCCATGCCCCCGCTGTCGCGCGTCGACACCGGTCGCTTCGTGCCCGCCTTCCAGGCGGGCGTGTCGTACGCCTTCTCGTTCGACGTCGCCGAGCCCCCGGGCCCGCGTGTCAGCGGTGGAACCGACGACAACTGGGCGGTGATGATCCGGGCGCTGCGCGGCATCGACGGCACCCAGTCCGAGTACAACGCCATGGAGGCCCGCGCCGAGGGGCGCCAGCAGGTGGTCGCCGCCCTCACCGACGTGTACCGCTGGACGGCGCGACTCGGCGTCTTCCCGGCGGTACTGGGGCTCGTGCTCGCCTTCGCCACGCGCACGGGCCGCCGCCACTGGCCCGTCGCCGCCTTCGGGTGCGTGATGGCCGTGGGGCTGCTGTCACGGCTCGGCCTGCTCACCCTGGTGCACGCGACGGCCTTCGTCGCCGCGCGCTACGGGACGTACATCCTCCCCGGCGTCGACTTCCTCGTCGTCACCGTGGTGGTGGGGTGCTGGCTGACCGGCACGATCGTCGCCGATGCCGCGCGCCGCCGCCGAGCCTCGCCGCCCGGCCACGCGGGTGAACCCGACGGCGAGGGGCCGGGTCGCAACGGACAGGGCGACGCGGTGCGGGCCGGCGACGGCCCGGACACGGACGGCCGCACCCCCGGGCCGGAAGCGCCCCCGGTGCCGGGAGGCGGGGTGCCCGTCCCCCGCTCCGGGGCCGCTGGGTAACCTCTACGCACCTCCCCACCGAACGACGACGATGGCACGCTCCCCCCGACGTCGCGCCGTGCTCGCCTGCACCCTCGTGGCGGTGGTGTGCAGCATCAGCATCGGTCTGCGACTCAACGCACCCGCCCTGCTCCTCGCCGACTGGGGCTATGACGACGCGCTCTTCACCGATCTCGCCTGGCACCTCGTGCAGGGAGACTGGCTCGGCCCGTACGACGACCTGACGATCGCCAAGGGGCCCGGCTATCCCCTCTTCATCGCCGGCGTCTACCAGGTGCACCTGCCGCTGAAGCTCGTCGAGCACGTCGTCCACCTGCTGGCCGCCGGCACGATGGCCGCGGCGGCCACGCGGGTGTCGCGCTCGCGCTGGCTCGGCCTGGCGGTGTTCACCGCCCTGGCCCTCGATCCGACCTACCTCGGGCGCTGGGGGTCCGTCGTCGCCCGGGACGGCATCTACGGGTCGCTGTCGCTCCTGCTGGTCGGGGCGGTGCTGTTGGCGCTCACCTCGCTGCCCGACCTCACGCGACGCAGGCTCGTGTGGGCTGCGCCCGCCGTCGCCCTCGTCGGCGCCGTCATCGGCGTCGTCGGCGCCGGCTACTACCTGACCCGCGAGGAGCGGATCTGGTTGGTCCCGACGGTGGCGGCCTCCGTCGTCCTCGCCGGCGCCCTCTGGTGGCGCCGGGGGCACGGCCGGACACGGCCGGCCGTCATCCTCGTGGGCGCGCTGGTGGCGGGTGCGGCCGTCACCGCGACGCTGGCGGTGGGCTCGGTGGCGGCGGAGAACGAGGACCGCTACGGGACCTCCCTCACGAGCGACCTGGCCGGCGGTGAGATCGTGCGGGCCTACGCCGAGTGGCAGCGCATCGACGTGGGCGAGCCGATGCTCCTGATCCCGGTCACCTCGCTGCAGCGCGAGGCGGCCTACCGCGTCAGCCCCGCGGCGGCGGAGCTCGAGGACTACCTCGACGAGGCCGACTCCCGCTTCATGGGCCCCCAGTGGTGCCCACCCGAACGAGCGCGGTGCGAGTACACCGGCTCGTACTTCGTCTGGGCGATGCGCGAGGGAGCCCAGGTCACGGGCCACGGCGCGGACGGAGCCGAGGCTCAGCAGTTCTTCGGCCGGATGGCCGACGAGATCGCGGCGGCGTGCGACGCCGGAGACGTGCCGTGCGTCGCCCGGGGCCCGGCGTCGATGCCGCCGCTGGCGCGCGTCGACCGCTCCCGGTTCCTCCCGTCGCTGGCGCAGGGAACGACGTACCTCTTCTCGTTCGACATGGCCGAGCCGGCCGGCGCCACGCGCAGCGCCGGCAGCCGGGAGAACTGGCAGGCCATGCTCCGTCCGCTGCGCGGCATCGACGGCAGCCTCGCCGATCACAACGCGGCGGAACGACGGGCGGCCGGGCGGCAACAGGTCGTGTACGGCTTGGCCGACGGCTACCGCTGGGCCGCGAGGCTCGGCGTGGTCCCCGCCATGCTCGGGCTGGGCGCGGCGCTGATCACGCGGGCAGGTCGGCGGCACTGGCCGGTGGTCGGGCTGGCCCTGGTCATGCTGGTCGCCGTGCTGTCGCGCCTCGCGCTGCTCGCCGTCGTCGACGCCACCGCCTTCCGGGCCGCCACCTACGGCGCGTACCCGCTGCCCGCCGTCGGGTTCCTCGTCGTGTTCCTGGTCACCGGCTGGTGGCTCCTGGGCGCCTGCGTCGCCGACCGCTGGCGCGGGCGCGGATCGTCAGTGGACGAGGCGGGCGGCGCAGAAGAGGTTGAGCCCGAACGGGACGGGGACGACCGACTCGATGCGCCGACCCCAGGCGATGCCCGTCTTGTCCCACAGTGACATGGTGCCGGCGGTGCTCTTCTCGACGTCCGAGTGCGAGAAGGCCCACCACGCGGGCACGGACAGCGCGTTCATGTAGCCGATCTCGACCGGGACCATGCCGGCCTCGTCGAGCACGGCCCGCAGCCGCCAGGGGGCGTAGCGGCGGTAGTGCCCGACCTTGCGGTCCCACTTGCCGTAGAGGCCGTTGAGGGCGGGGACGTAGAGGACGACCCGCCCGTCGGGCTCGAGCAGCGACCCGAGGGTGCGCAGGATGGCGACGTCGTCCTCGATGTGCTCGAGCACGTTGAGCATGACCACCGAGTCGAAGCGCTCGCCCTCGTCGACGAGGTCGAGCAGATCGATCTTCCGCACCGTGACGTTGTCGCTCGCCGCGAAGCGCTTCTCCATCTCGTCGACGCACCACGGCGACCGGTCGATGGCCAGCACCTGGCGACCCTCGGCGTACTGCTCGGTGATCGACCCGGTGCCGGCGCCGACCTCGAGCACCCGCTTGCCGAGGTGCGGGAGGCACCGGTCGGCGATCCACCGCAGGTAGTTGGGCGATGTCTCCTCGGCGACGTCGAGGTTGGCGTCGTGGTCGCCCTCGTCGTTGATCAGCCCCTCGGCCTTGGGGTTCACATAGCGAGCGGCGGGGCCGGGGCGGAGCGTGGAACGGATGGACGGCACGGGTGCCAGTCTGCCACCGCGCGCCAGGCTCAGCGGCGGTCGGCCCGTCCCGCCACCGCCGTGTCGGCGCCGCGCGACAGGGCCAGGTCGATCTCGGCCCGGGTCTCGTCGTCGACGCTGTGGCCCGACTGGTAGTGCGACGGCCGGACGCCCAGCTCGAGCTCGACGCGCCGCACCCGCTCGAGCGTGCGCTGGCTCACCACGCGGTGCGAGGCGATGAGGTCGGCGAGCACGCCGAGGGCGAAGAGCTGCACGCCGGTCATCAGCAGCACGCCGCCGAGCACGATCGACTGGACGTGGCCGGAGGTGTCGCCGTGCACGACCGTGTCCCACAGGAACGGGCTCCACGCCACGACGGCGGCGATCAGCACGAGTCCCGCCAACGAGCCGAAGACGCGCAGCGGCTCGTACCCCGTGTACACGCGGAACAGGGCGATCACGTTGCGCCTGATGTAGCCCCACATCGAGCCGAACAGGCGCGACTCGCGCGTCTTGGGGTTGGTGCCGACCCGCACGTGGTCGACGGCGATCAACCCCTTGCCGGCCTGGATGAGCGACTCGAGCGTGTAGGTGAACGTCGACACGACCGTGAGCCCGAGGGCGGCCTCGCGGTTGTAGGCCCGGAAGCCCGAGGTGGCGTCGGGGATCGCGGTGTCGGACGCGTGCCGCACCGCCCAGCTGCCGACCCGCTGGAGCACCCGCTTCGTCGGCGAGAAGTGCTCGATGCCGGCGACCTGGCGATCGCCGACCACCATGTCGGCCGAGCCGCGCACGATCGGCGCCACCAGCGCCGGGATGTCGGACGCCGCGTACTGGTTGTCGGCGTCGGTGTTGACGATGACGTCCGCGCCCAGCTTCAGCGCGGCGTCGAGCCCCGCCTGGAAGGCGGACGCCAGGCCCTTGTTGTTGGTGAGCTTCACGATGTGGTCGACGCCGTGGGCGCGGGCGACCTCGAGCGTGCGGTCGGTCGACCCGTCGTCGATCACGAGCAGCTCGACCTCGTCGAACCCCGGCACGTGGCGCGGCAGGTCGTCGAGCGTGGCACCGAGCTGCTCTTCCTCGTTGAGGCACGGGATCTGGATGACGAGCTTCATCGACCGTCCGACTCGCAGGGCGAGGGGGTCGTCCCCAGCTGGGGCGACCGCGCCCGGGGCCGCTGCCGGAGCCGGACCACGGGTGCGCCCGGACGCTACCGCGCCCCGCGCGGTCGTCGTCGCAGGACGACCGCCGGGGCGCAGGTGTTCACGTCACGGCAACCGGGGCGTCACGCTCCGGCACCGGGCCGGTCAGGTCGCGGGCGGCTGGACCGGATGGGGGGCGCAGAGCTCGTCGTACTCGGCGATGACGATCTGGTCGGGATCGATCGAGCAGGCCGGGCACTGCGGGTCGCGCAGCATCTTGTACGTGCGGAACGACTGCTCGAGCGAGTCGTAGGCGAGCAGCCGGCCCGCCAGCGTGTCGCCGACGCCGAGGATCAGCTTGATGACCTCGACGGCCTGGATCGAGCCGATGATGCCCGGCAGCACGCCCAGCACGCCGGCCTCGGCGCACGACGGCGCCAGCTCGGGCGGCGGGGGCTCGGGGAGGAAGCAGCGGTAGCACGGCCCGTCGTGGGGCGTGAACACGGTGGCCTGGCCCTCGAACCGGAAGATCGAGCCGTGCACGACGGGGATCTCGAGCTTGAGGGCGGCGTCGTTCAGCAGGTAGCGCACCGGGAAGTTGTCGGCGCCGTCGACCACGATGTCGTAGCCCGACAGCAGGTCGAGGACGTTGTCGGCTCCGAGGCGCACGTCGTGCGTGACGACGTTGACGTCGGGGTTGATGGCGGTCAGCGTCTTCTTCGCCGAGTCGACCTTGCGCTCGCCGATGCGGTCGACGTTGTGCAGGATCTGGCGCTGGAGGTTCGACTCGTCGACGACGTCCATGTCGACGATGCCGATGGTGCCGACGCCGGCGGCCGCGAGGTAGAGCGCCGCCGGCGAGCCGAGCCCGCCGGCGCCCAGCAGCAGCACCTTGGCGTCGAGCAGCTTCAGCTGGCCCTCGACGTCGACCTCGGGGAGCAGCAGGTGGCGCTGGTAGCGGTTGCGCTGCTCGGGCGTGAGCTTGCGGGGGGCGGCCCAGTCGCGCCCCTCGTCCTTCCACTTGTTGAAGCCGCCGGCCACGGAGACCACGTCCTCGTAGCCCATGTCGGCGAGCGTCTTGGCCGCGAACGCCGACCGGATGCCGCTGGCGCAGTGGATGATCACCGGCGCGGCCTTGTCGGCGATGCGGTTCTCGACCGATCCCTCGAGCGTGCCCCGGGGGATGTGGACCGCGCCGGGGATGGCGCCCTGCTCGTACTCGTCGGGCTCGCGCACGTCGAGCACGACGGCGCCGGGCTGCCGGCGCAGCTCGTCGGCCGTGGCCGTGTCGACCTCGCGGATCTGTGACTTCGTGGTGGCGAGCAGCTCACGGAAGCTCGGCATCGGGACCTCTCTGGCTGGGTGCGGCGCGCGCCTCGTCGGCGACGGAAAAGCCTAGCGAGATGATCAACAATCGGACCAGGCCGGGTGTTCCCCGACCGGATCGCCCGTCAGGGCTCGATCGGCACCTCGTGGATGGCCTCGATCAGGTCGCCCGAGTCGAGCCTGATCGGCCCGGCCGCCGCGAGCCGCCGCAGCAGCATCCACCCCATGACCACCATCGCCACCGCGCTGCCCACCAGCAGGCCGAGCTCGACCCGGAGGAACAGGTCGTCGCCCAGCGCCACCGTGACGAAGAGGGCGGTCAGGCCGGCGGCCCAGCCGATCGCCTGGTCGCCGTGGCCCCCGAGGGCGATCACCGCCTGCGCGCACGCCATGGCCAGCATGTAGAGCCCGGCACCGGCGGCCAGCAGGCCCATCGTGCGGGCGCCGAGGTCGGCGGTCGGGAACATGATCTCGACCACGAACGGGCCGAGCACCGCGCCGACGATCGTGCCGACGACCGCCAGGCCTGCGACGGCGACGAGCAGCCGCTTGAGGCCGCTGCGGAAGTCGCCGAGGTGGCCCGAGTGGGCGAGCGCCGAGAGCTTCGGGAGCAGCGACGCCTGCACCGCCTGGAACAGGAACAGCGGGATGCGGGCGATGACGACGCCGTTGACGAACCGCCCGGCGGCCTCGGCCTGGGCGTCGGAGGCCAGCAGCTTCACGATCACCGGCCCGATGTTCATGAGGGCGAAGGCGCACAGCGAGGCGATGAGCAGCATGCCGAGGGCGCTGCCCACCTCGGAGAACGACGCCTCGGGGCCTTCCTCGAGGTCGGGCCGCTGCACCGACAGGGCGATGGGGACGGCGATGATGCCCGCCATGCCCACGGCCACGCCGAACGGACCGGCCGTGTTCACGCCGACGAGCAGCAGCACGACGGCGGCGAGCACCCGCAGGAACCCGTCGAAGCCCAGGTAGGCGCTGTAGCCGTTGAAGCGCCCGGTGCCTGACAGGCAACCGCGGGTGATGTGCCCGCCCATGGCCCCGGCGAGGCCGAGGGCCAGGCCCACGAGCAGCAGTACCTGGTCGTCGAAGAGGTGCTCGACGGTCCAGCGGGCGCTGACGATCAGCAGGACGGTCACGCCGAGGAAGAGGCCGGCGCCGATGGTGGCGGCCCGGCGGACCACCGGCAGGCCGCCCTGGTGGCGCGCCCGCCGCTCGGCGAGGGCCCGGCTGATCTCCTGCTCGAGCGGCAGGAAGAGCCCGGGCCCGATGAGGAAGACCATGCTCCACAGCGCACCGAGGGGCGAGTACTCGGCCTTGCTCAGCGCCTTGTCGGCGAAGAACAGGAATCCGTAGGCCGACAATCCGGCGACGATCAACCCCACTCCGACCGCGGCCGTGCCGGTGGGAAGGGGATTGCGGCGCCTCGCAGCCTCCAGCAGCGCAGCCATCACCGGGAGAGAGTAACCACATCGGGTGACCGGGGGCACAAATACCGGTCGTGACCTGGGGCCCGAAGTGACCGGGGGGTAATCACGGGGCCACGGGGCCCGACGTGCCGCCGACGATGGCGGGCACGATCTCGCTGATCGAGCCGCGCAGCACCGCGTCGGCCAGGTGGTCCATGGCCGTCTCGCTGCCGTTCACGATCACGATGCGGGCGCCGGCCAGGCGCGCCACCGGCACCACGTCGGCCACCGGGTACACCGCCAGCGTGGAGCCGACGGCGAGCAGCAGGTCGGCCCGCCGGGCCGCCTCGGCGGCCCGCTCGATGTCGCCGGGCACCAGGTTCTGCCCGAAGCTGATGGTGGCCGACTTGAGGATGCCGCCGCAGGTGCGGCACGGCGGGTCGGGCTCGCCCGCCCGCACGCGGTCGAGCGCCCGCACCATCGGCGCCCGCTCGTCGCACGACATGCACATCACCTCGTGCACGGTGCCGTGCACCTCGACGACGCGCGCGGGGTCGGTGCCGGCGGCCTGGTGCAGGCCGTCGACGTTCTGGGTGACGAGCGTGTCGAGCTTGCCGCGCCGCTCGAGGGTGACGAGCGCGGCGTGGCCGGGGTTCGGCTCGGCGGCCCAGGCGGGGTGGTCGAGGCGGTCGAGCCAGGCCTGGCGACGCACCGCGGGATCGCCCATGTAGTGCTGCAGCGTCGCCCGCTTCTCGGCCTCGGGGTTGCGCGTCCACACGCCCTTCGGGCCCCGGAAGTCGGGGATCCCGCTGTCGGTGCTGATGCCCGCGCCCGTGAGGACGACCACGCGCTGCGCGGCGTCGATCCAGCCCCGGACCTCGTCGAGCAGCGCCCGGTCGGGGGACCCGTGGCGGTCGTCGGTCGCGTCGGTCGGATCGGTCGCCCCGGGGTCGTCGCTCACCCTTGACACACTACCTGTGCATCGAGAAATACTGAAAGTACACGAACGACTTCCCCGCCCCTCGTTCTGCGCCTCGCTGGAGACCTCCCATGCACACCCGCGACATCCCGCCCGACACCGCCGCGCTCTTCGTGGTGCCCTGGGCCGACCCGGTCATCGACCAGGTGGGCCACGACCCCCGCTCGGTCTACGTCGAGCGGTTCTGGCTCGGCATCCTCGGGCCCAGCGCCACGTGGCTCGTCCGCCACCTCGTCGACCGCCTCGACCAGGCGCCCGACGGCTACCACCTCGACCTCGACGAGTGCGCCGGCGCCCTCGGGCTGGGGCGGCGCCCCGGCGCCAACGGGGTGTTCCCCCGCACCCTGGCCCGCTGCGCGCAGTTCGGCGCCGTCCGCCTCGTCGACGCCGGCACCCTCCAGGTGCGACGGCGGCTGCCACCGCTGACCCGCCGGCAGGTCGCGCGGCTGTCCGACGCGTTGCAGGCCGACCACGCCCGCTGGGTCGACGCCCCGCCGGCGGCGATCGCCGACGACATGCGCGACCGGGCGCGCCGCCTGGCGCTGTCGCTCGTCGAGTTGGGCGAGGACGGCGCCGGCACCGAGCGCCAGCTCCACCGGTGGAGGTTCCACCCGGCCCTGGCCAGCGAGGCCACCGCCTGGGCGCTCGACCACCACGCCACCCACCCCGGCGACACCGCGGCCTGACCCGACGGGGGGCGAGGTCATAGGTTCCCCCCCGAGCCCATGACCTCGCCCGCCCGCACCACCCGACCCCGCGCCCCGCTCGCCGTCGTCGCCGCGCTGGCGGTCGCCGTGACGGCGACCGCCTGCTCCGCCGGTGGCGGCGACGGGGACGACGGCGACGACGCCGCTCGCGACGACCCCACGGAGACCACGGTGACCGAGCCCGCCACGCCCGTGCTGTCCGAGCGCGCCGACCCGCTCCCGGTCGTCACCCCGACGCCGCAGGCGATGCGGTGGCTGGGGGCCGACCTGCCCGTCCCGGCCGAGGTCACGGTCGAGGCGGACGCCGACGCCGACGGCCCGGCCGTCGCCGCGCTCACCGCCGCGCTGCAGGGCGCCGGCGCCACGGCGGTCGACGTGGTGGCCCCCGGCGACGACCCCGCGCCCGGGGGCTCGCGCGAGGGCTCGCTCGCCGTGCGCCTCGGCACCACCACCGACGACGACGTCGTCGCCGAGCTAGCCGCCGTCGGCCAGCCGCTCCCGCCCGACCTGCCCGCCGAGGGCTACGCCGTGGCCGCGTACCCGCGATCCGACGGGTCGGCTCGTGTCGTGCTGGCGGGCGTCGACGGCGCCGGCGCCTTCTACGCCGCCCAGACCCTGCGCCAGCTGGCGGTCGCGGGTTCGATCGCCGGGGTCGGCGTGGTCGACCACCCGGCGATGACCCACCGGGGCACGATCGAGGGCTTCTACGGCAGCCCGTGGACCACCGACGAGCGTCTCGACCAGCTCGCGTTCTACGGGCGCTACAAGCTCAACACCTACGTCTACGCCCCCAAGGACGACCCCTACCACCGCGACCGCTGGCGCGAGCCCTACCCCGCCGACGCCCTCGCCCAGATCCGCGGCCTCGTCGAGGCCGCCGCGGCCAACCACGTCCGCTTCACCTTCGCCGTCTCCCCCGGCGTCTCGATCTGTTACAGCGACCCCGCCGACCTGGCCGCGCTCACGGCCAAGCTCGACGCGGTGTACGCCGTCGGCGTCCGGGCCTTCTCGATCGCCCTCGACGACATCGACCCGAACCGCTGGAGCTGCCCCGCCGACGAGGCCGCCTACGGCCCCGCCTCGACCGGCGCCGCCGGGCGGGCCCAGGTCGCCCTGCTCAACTCGGTGCAGTCGGGCTTCGTCGCCACCCACCCCGACGTCCTGCCCCTCCAGGCGGTGCCGACCGACTACCGCGGCACCCGCGACGACCCCTACCGCGTGGCGTTCCGCCAGGGGCTGGCCCCCGAGGTCGAGGTGATGTGGACCGGCGCCTACGTCGTGCCCGACCAGATCACGGTGGACCAGGCGCAGGCCGCGGCGGCCACGTACGGACGGCCCCTGTACGTGTGGGACAACACGCCGGTTAACGACTTCCCCGCCACCGAGGGGCGCCTGATCCTGGCGCCCTACGACCGACGCGAGCGCGGGCTGTCGGCCCAGGTGACCGGCCTCGTCCTCAATCCGATGAACCAGGCGGCCGCGAGCAAGGTGCAGATCGTCGGCGGCGCCGACTTCGCCTGGAACGACGCCGCCTACGACCCCGCCCGCGCCCACCGGGCCGCCGCGGCCGACCTGGCCGGCGGCGACCCCGCCACGGTCGACGCCCTGCTCGCGTTCTTCGACCTCGAGAACCTGGCGCCCACGTCGGCGACGACCGGGCGCCTGTCGCAGCCCCAGGCGCCGGCCCTGGCGGGCGCGCTCGACACCTTCCGCACCGCCTGGGCGGCGGGCGACCGCACCGGGGCCGTCGTCGGGTTGCGGCCGGTGGCCGAGCGGATCGCCGGCGCTCCCGCGCTGATCCGGTCGAACGTGGTGGACGCCGGCTTCATCGGCGACGCCGCGCCGTGGCTCGACGCCACCGCGCTGTGGGGCCGGGCGTTCGTGCGCACCCTCGACGGGCTCGACGCCCGCCTCGGAGGCGACGCGGCTGGGGCCGCGGCGGCGTTCACCGAGGCCGAGGGACTCGTCGCCCAGGCGGTGGCGATCCGCACGATCCCCGGCGAGACGCGGCCCGAGGGCCCGGTGCGGGTGGGCGACGGCGTCCTCGACACGTTCCTCGACGACGCCCCCGGCCTGCGCTGATCCCCGGGTCGGCCGGCGACCCCAGGCCACAGCAGGTCGTCGGCCCGCTCGCGGAACGTCGTCCTGACGCCTCGGTAGTGTCGATCGCATGACGTCCGACAACGCGCCCGCCGGCGCGTCCGGCTCCCCCGCCATCGCCGTCGAGGGCCTCGTCAAGACGTTCGGGCACGTCCGCGCGCTCGACGGCCTCGACCTCCAGGTCGCCACCGGCGAGGTGCACGGCTTCCTCGGCCCCAACGGGTCCGGCAAGTCCACCACGATCCGCGTCCTGCTCGGCCTGCTCCGGGCCGACGAGGGCCACGCATCCCTGCTCGGCGGCGACCCGTGGTCCGACGCCGTGGCCCTGCACCGGCGCCTCGCCTACGTGCCGGGCGACGTCACGCTGTGGCCGAACCTGTCCGGCGGCGAGGTCATCGACCTGCTGGGACGGCTGCGGGGCGGCGTCGACCGGGCGCGCCGCGACGTGCTGCTCGAGCGCTTCGAGCTCGATCCCACCAAGAAGGGCCGGACCTACTCGAAGGGCAACCGGCAGAAGGTGGCGCTCGTCGCCGCCCTGGCGTCGGACGTCGAGCTGCTGCTGCTCGACGAGCCGACGTCGGGCCTCGACCCGCTCATGGAGACCGTGTTCCAGGACACCGTGCGCGAGATCACCGGCGAGGGGCGCACCGTGCTGCTGTCGAGCCACATCCTCGCCGAGGTCGAGGCCCTGTGCGACCGGGTGAGCATCATCCGCGCCGGACGCACCGTCGAGCACGGCACGCTCGCCGAGCTGCGCCACCTGACCCGCACGTCGGTGGCGGTCGAGACCGAACGGCCCGCCGACGGGCTGGCCGACCTGCCCGGCGTGCACGACCTCCGGGCCGAGGGCACCCGGGCCCGCTTCGACGTCGACACCGCCCAGCTCGACGCCGTGGTGCGCCGGCTGGTCGACGCCGGCATCCGCACGCTCACCAGCCAGCCGCCCACGCTCGAGGAGCTGTTCCTCCGCCACTACGGCGACGAGATCGCACACCTCGAGGGGCGCGACGGTCCCGGCTCCGACGGCCGGCGCGGCGCCGACGGCTCGGGCGCGACGGCCGACCGCCCGCCGACCGAAGCCGACGCCCCGCGATGACCGGCACGTGGACGCTGGTCCGCCTCATCCTGCGGCGCGACCGCCTGCGGCTGGCGCTGTGGATCCTCGGCATCGCGCTCGTCGTGTGGTCGTCGGCCGCCAGCGTGAAGGGCCTCTACCCGACCCAGGCCGACCTCGAGGCCGCCGCTGCCCCGCTGTACGACAACGCCGCGGTCATCGCCCTCAACGGGCCGACCTACGGCATCGACACGCTGGGCGGGCAGATCGTGTTCCAGGTGGGCAGCTTCGGCTACGTCGTGATGGCGCTCATGGGCATGTTCCTCGTCGGCCGGCACACGCGCGCCGACGAGGAGGAGGGGCGCACCGAGCTGCTGCGGGCCACCGTCGTCGGCCGCACCGCGCCCGTGACCGCCGTGCTCGTGGTGGCCACCGCCGCCTTCGCCCTGCTCGGCGTCCTGATCGCGCTGTCGGTCCTGAGCACCGGGGTGCCCGCCGCGGGGTCGTGGCTCTACGGGGCGGCGATGGCCGGCTTCGGGCTGCTGTTCGCCTGCGTCACCGCGGTCACTGTGCAGGTGAGCTCGCACAACCGGGCCGCGCTGGGCCTGGCCGGCGCGGTGCTCGGGGCGGCCTACGTGCTGCGCGCCATCGGCGACATCGGCAGCGGCACCCTCTCGTGGCTCTCGCCGATGGGCTGGGCCCAGGCGGCCCGGCCGTTCGCCGGCGACGCCTGGTGGACGCTCGGCCTGCTCGCCGCCGGGTGCGTCGCCCTCGTCGCGGTCGCGTTCGTGCTGCTCGGGATCCGCGACCTCGGCGGCGGCCTGGTCCCGCCGCGGCCGGGCCCGGCCGACGCCTCACGGGCCCTGACGACGCCCGTCGGTCTGGCCGTGCGGCTCCAGCGGGCGGCGCTGATCGGGTGGGTCGCCGGGCTCGTCCTCACGGGCGTGGCCTACGGCTCCGTGGGCAACGACGTCGCCGACCTGGTGGGTGACAACCAGTCGATGGAGGACATCATCGCCCAGGCCGGCGGGAACCTCACCGACTCGTTCTTCTCGACCGCCCTGCTCACGATCGCGCTCATCGCCGGCGGCTACGCCATCTCGTCGGCGCTGCGGCTGCGCAGCGAGGAGACGAGCGGCCGGCTCGAGCCCGTGCTCGCCACCGCGGTGTCGCGCACCCGGTGGGCCGCGTCGCACACGGCGCTGGCCCTCGTCGGCTCGGCCCTCGCGATGCTCGCCACCGGCCTGGCGACGGGGATCACCTACGCCCTCGTCGCCGGCGACGGCGGGCAGGTCGCCCGGCTCACCGGGGCCGCGCTGGCGTTCGTGCCGGCCCTGTGGGTGCTCGTGGGGGTGGCGGTGGCGCTGTTCGGGCTCGCGCCGCGGGCGGTCGGCGTGGCCTGGGGCGCTCTGGTGGTGTGCCTGGTCATCGGCCTGTTCGGCGAGATCTTCGACCTGCCGACCTGGGTGCGCGACGTGTCGCCGTTCCAGCACGTCCCGCAGATGCCCGCCGCCGGCTTCTCGCTGCTGCCGACCGCGCTGCTGCTGCTCGTGGCGGGCGCGCTGCTGGTCGCCGGGTTCGCCGGGTTCCGCCGCCGCGACGCCGGGGCGGCCTGACGACGTGACGGCCGGCGGTGGCGGGGCGGCGGGGACGGTCGCTAGGACGCCGCCTTCGCCGGCTTGCGGTAGTCCGCCAGCAGGTGCAGCAGGGTGCGCACCCCGAACCCGGTGCCGCCCTTGCGGGTGAGACCGTCGTCCTCGGGCGAGTCGGCCGGTCCGGCGATGTCGAGGTGGGCCCACGGGATGTCGTCGCCGACGAACTCCTGCAGGAACACGCCGGCGACCGACGCCCCGCCCCACCGCTTGCCCGAGATGTTCTTGATGTCGGCCACGTCGGAGTCGAGCTCGGACCGCATGTCCTTCGGCAGCGGCAGCGGCCACAGGGGCTCGCCCTCGGCATCGGCGGCGGCCTGCACCTGGGCGGTGAAGCCGTCGTGGTTGCCCATGATCCCGGCGATCTTCACGCCCAGCGCCACCATGCAGGCGCCGGTGAGCGTGGCGAGGTCGACGATGGCGTCGGGCTCGTCCTCGGTCGCCAGCGACAGCGCGTCGGCCAGCACGAGGCGGCCCTCGGCGTCGGTGTTGAGGACCTCGACCGTCGTGCCGTTGCGGATGCGGAGCACGTCGCCCACCCGGGTGGCGTCGCCGCCCGGCATGTTGTCGGTGAGGGGCAGGTAGCCCCGCACGCGCACCGGCGGCTGCACGGCGTCGAGGGCGGTGAACGTGGCGAGCACCGCGGCGGCGCCGGCCATGTCGCCCTTCATGCCGATCATCGAGTCGCTGGGCTTGAGCGACAGGCCGCCCGAGTCGAACGTGATGCCCTTGCCCACGAGCGCCACCGTGCCCCTGACCTTGCCCGCCGGCTCCCACGTGAGCTTCACGAAGCGGGGCTCCTCGGTCGACCCGCGGTTGACGCCGAGCAGGCCGCCGAGCTTCTCGTCCGCGATGGCGTCGCGGTCGAGGACCTCGATGTCGAAGCCCTTGAGGTCCGCGAGCTCCTCGGCCCGGGTCGCCAGCGCGGTCGGCGTCAGCGACCCGCCCGGCTGGTTGACGAGGTCGCGGGCGAGGCGCACGGCCTCGCCGACGGCCCGGCCCCGGGTGAGCGCCGCCTGCACCCGGTTGCCGCCCTTGCCCACGACGGTCAGCGACTCGATGTGCGTGGGCTCGGGATCGGACTTGAGCGCGGTGTAGCGGTACGAGCCGAGCAGGACGCCTTCGACCAGCGCCTGGGCCACGGCGGGACGGTCCAGTCCCTCGGGGACGCCGTCGAGCACGTCGACGGCGAGGTGCGTCTGCCGCCGGGCGGCCCGGGCGAGGGCGGCCGCCGCCCGCCGGTAGGTGGGCACGTCGACGTCGGCCGCCGGGCCGAGCCCGAGGGCCACGACGATGCGGCCGTCGTCGCCGGGGACGACGCACGTCGATCCGGCCTTGCCGGTGAACCCCTGCGAGGCGAGGAAGGGGGCATCGAGGCCGGCGGGCAGGGCGTCGCCCTCGGCGCGGTCGGAGAACACCCCCACGCCGACGGCGTCGACCGCAGGTCCCTGGGCGTCGCCCTCGGCGGCGGACGGCAGGGCGCGGGTGAGCTCGATGGCGATGGACATGCCCTGCACACTACGGGTGCCGGGCCGCGAGGTGGTCGTTCTGGGGCCGTGACCGCCCGAGCCTCAGCCGGGGAGCTCGAACTGCACCGAGGCCCGCTGGGCGGTGATCGGCGTCACGAGGTCGCGGATCAGGGCCTGGTGGTCGGGGTGGTCGCGATAGGCCTCGTAGGCGGCGGCCGAGGCGAACTCGGCCACGACGGCGTAGTCCCAGCTGCCGGGGTTGAGGCCGAGGGCCCGGCCGTGCTGGTACTTCTCGGGGTCGACCGCCCCGGTGGCGCCCGGCATCCGGCTCAGCCCCTCGCTGAGGGCGGCGACCTGCGCGGCGGTGGCGTCGTCGGTGAAGCGGAACAGCACGGAGTGGCGGATCGACATGCCGCCGAGTGTCGCAGCTGGGGGCGCGGTCGTCGGCCGGGCGGTGTCACTGCAGGCCGCGGTAGGTGCCGCCGTCGACCGGAACGGCCGCGCCGACGACGAACCGGGCGGCGTCGGAGCAGAGGAAGGCCACGACGGCGCCGAAGTCCCCGGGGTCGCCCAGAGCGCCCGTCGGCACGCCGCGCGCCGCCGCGGCCCGGGCGTCGGGGTCGTCGCCGTAGAGCCGGCGGGCCCGGTCGGTGGCGTGCAGGCCCGGTTGCACCGAGTTGACGGTGACGCCCCGGTCGGCGACCTCGAGCGCCAGGGTCTTGAGGAAGGCGGTCGCGCCGGACCGCGCCGTGTTCGACAGGATCAGCTGCGGGATCGGCTGGCGCACCGACACCGACGTGATCGCCACCACGCGGCCCCAGCCCCGCTCGCACATGGCGGGCACCGCCGCCTCGCACATGGCCACGGTGGACAGGAGGTTCAGCTCGAGGGCGGGGGCGTACGCCTCGAGCGGGGTCGACGCGAACGTGCCGGGAGGCGGCCCGCCGGCGTTGGGCACGAGGATGTCGACCCGGCCCAGCGCGTCGATCGCGGCCTCGACGAACGCGGTGGCGCCGGCCACGGTGGACACGTCGGCCACGAGCGGCACGGCGCCGTCGATGCCCGCCGCCGCGGCGTCGATGCGGTCGCGGTCGCGGCCGCAGATGGCGACGCGCACCCCCTCGGCGGCGAGCGCACGGGCCGAGGCGAGCCCGAGCCCCGACGACGCGGCGGCGACGGCGGCGGTGCGTCCGGCGATGCCCAGGTCCATGGCGCAGGACCGTACCCGGACGACGTCAGGCGTCGGGCGGGGCCTCGCTCGGCACGTCGCGGCTGAGCAGGTGCTCGCCCTCGACCCAGCGGGCCTGCACCCACAGCAGGGACGACAGGCGGTTGAGGTAGGCCAGCGCGTGCGAGCCGTCGGCGGTGGCGGCGGCCGCCTCGCGCTCGGCCCGGCGGACGACGGTGCGGGCCACGTCGAGCGCGGCGGCGAGCGGGGTCTGGCCCGGCACCACGAAGTTGGCCGGGGCCTCGAACCGGGCGCCGAGGTCGTCGACCAGCGCGGCGATCGCCTCGACCATCGCCGCGGACACGCAGGTCTGGCCGTCGGCCAGCTTGTGGTGGTTCTCGGGAAGCGTGGCGAGCTCGCCCATGAGCACCCACAGGTCACGGCAGGCGTGGGTGAGCTGCCGGTCGAGCTCGCCGCCCGGTTCGCACAGGGCTCGGGCGGCCCCCATCACCGCCTGGGCCTCGTCGACCGCACCCACGGCCCGGGGGTGCGCCGAGTCCTTGGGCACGCGACCGCCGTACAGCAGCCCGGTGGTGCCGTCGTCGCCCTTGCCCGTGTACAGCCGCGTCACGGCGCCGACCCTATCGTCCGGGCCTCGCGACGGTAGCGCCCCTGCTCACGGCCAACCCTCGACCTCCACCTCAGGGTGATGGTGCGAGCGCGGCGAGCCGGGCCAGCGCCTCGCGCAGGTTCTCCTCGTCGACCAGCTCGTGCGCATCGGCGAGGGGGACCCACCGCAGGGGCGCCGACGGCCGCTCGGGCACGGCCGCGTCGGGCGTGGCCGTGGCCAGCACGTAGCGGACGTCGGCGTGCTCGTGGGGCGGCTCCCCCCTCCCGGCGGGCACGGGCACCACGACGACCTGCAGGATCGCCGGGTGGGCCCGCTCCGGCCAGGGCGCGAGGTCGCGCAGACCGCTCTCCTCCTCGGCCTCGCGGCGGGCGGCGGTGAGCGGGCCGGTCTCGCCGGGATCGACGTGGCCGCCGAGGTGCAGCCAGCTGCCCATCCGCTCGTGCCACCGCAGCAGGACGCGACAGGTCGGCGGGTGCACGACCAGCGCCGACCCCGTCACGTGCACGGGCTGCGCCCGCCCGAACGGATCGCCGGCGGCGGCCAGGGCCCGGACCCGGGCCACGTCGGCGGCCTCGTCCTCGGAGCGCGGGACGTACGCGGCGAGCTCGGCGGCGAACTCCATGCCCGCACCTTGGCCGCCCGGGCGCACCCGGCGCACGCGGATTGGGTCGGTGCCCGGCGACGGGTCGGCGGGGCCCCGGCGCACGCGATCGGGTCAGTACCCCGCGGCGGGGTCGACGGGGCCGAGCAACGGCTCGCCGCTCGCCCACCGGCGCACGTTGTCGGCGACCCGGGCCGCCAGCAGCGGCTCGGCCATCTCCTCGGTGTTGGCCGTGTGCGGGGTGACGATCGCGTTCGGCAGGTCCCACAGCGGGTGGCCGTCGGGCAGCGGTTCGGGATCGGTCACGTCGAGGCCGGCGCTGCCCAGGGTGCCGTCCCGGAGGGCGGCCACCACGTCGTCGGTGACGACGTGCCTGCCCCGCGCCACGTGCACCAGGCAGGCGCCGGGGGCGAGCAGCGCCAGGCGCCGCCGGTCGATCAGCCCCTCGGTCTCGCTGACCAACGGCAGCGCCAGCACGACGAGCACCGCCCCTCGCAGCGCCTCGTCCAGGCGGTCGGCCGCCACGACCCGGCCGGCCCCCTCGACGGGGCCGGGCGACCTGCGGACGACGGTCACGTCGCAGCGGAACGGTGCGAGGAGGCGCAGCAGCGACCGTGCGATCCCGCCGCCGCCGACGATCGTGACGGGCGCGCCGATGAGGTTGCGGCCCCGCCCCTCGGTCCACGTGCCGGCGCGGGCGAAGCGGTCGAGCCCGCGCAGCCCGGCGAGCGCCAGGGCCAGCGCGTGCTCGGCCACGGGATCGGCGTAGACCCCCTTGGCGCACGTCCACGTGCGATCGGCGTGGGCGCGGACGACGTCGGCGTAGGGCTCGATGCCCGCCCACGGCAGCTGCACCCACCGCAGGTGCGTGTGCTCGTCGAGCACCGCGGACAGGCCGGCGGGATCGCGGTGGTCGGTCCACACCAGGGCGTCGGCCGCCGCGGGCCCGACCACCTGCCCACCGCCGGAGGCGACGGCGGCGACGAGGGCGCCGCCACGGCCGGCGGGGAGGACGGCGATGGCCGGGGTGGGGTCGTCGTCGGGCACCGCCGGCGACCCTACCGGCGGGCGGGCGATCGTCCGGTCGATCTCCCGCGCGGCGCGGGGACCACTCCGGCCGGGCGCGACGACCGGCGGGGTCCGGGGAGCGTCCGGCACCCGTGGGAGCGTGGCCGGGGCGGTCGGGCCCGCACCGGCAGATCAGGTCGTGGCGGCCAACGTCGCGTCGGTCTCGGGCGACGACACGCCGGCGAGCAACCAGCCGGAAAGCCCCGCGACCACGAACCCGAGGCCGTTCAGCACCCCGTGGGTCGCGGCCATGTCGGACACGCCGAGCGCCGGGACGGCGACGTGCTGCGCCAGCGCCCACTGCACGGCCAGCACCATCGGGATCGCCGGCGACAGCGCCGACACGAGCAGCAGCGATCGGCCGCACCGCTGGGCGGCGCCGCGCGCCGTGGCCGGCGCGGCGTCGGAGGCGGACGACGAGGTGGCCAGCAGGAACGTGCCGAAGGCGATGGTCCACGCCGCCACCGTCACCACGACCGCGCCGCCGACCTGCGGCAGCCCGGCGTCGGTGACGAAGCCGAGCGCCACGATCGGCGGTCCGGCGATCGCGGCCACGCTGCCGATCGACAGCGACACCCGGCTCGCCATCCAGTCGGCGCAGGCGAGGCCGGTGGCGCCGAGCAGCGCCATGCCGAAGCCGGCGTAGTGGAAGTGCACCGCCGTCAGCCGCACGATGTCGGACGACAGGTCGAACGGTCGCAGGTCGAGCCGGCTGATCACCAGCCAGGCGCCGCCCACCGAGAGGTAGGCGAGGGCGACGGCGAGCGTCACCAGCGCCAGCGGCCAGCGCACGACCTCGACGTCGAGGGCGTCGCCCGACGCCACCCGGCCGACGAGGACGACACCACCCGCCGTCGCGCACACGCACACGGCCAACCACAGCGACGCGACGACGCCGGCCGCCACGCCCTCGGGCAGCACCAGCGCCACGACGGCCGCCGCGGCCCCCGCGGGCTGGGCGCGGCGGGCGAGCGCGAGCGCCGGTGGGGTCGTGTCGCCGAGCACGTGGGTGGCCACCGCCAGCCCGAGGCCGGCGACCAGCACCGGTCCGCCCACCAGGAGCACGTCGATGAGGTCGATGGCGGCACGGTAGCCAGCGGGCGGGACCCGGGTGACGCGGGCCCCGGGCCTGTGTAGCTTGCCGCTCGCTGGGGACGATCGGCGGAGGGTGAGATGGCACGACGGATGCTGGGACGGGCGGGCGCGCTCGGTGTGGCGGTGGTGCTGGGCGTGGCCACGACGGGCTGCGAACCGGCGCCGACCGAGGCATGGCGGTCCGAGCTGGTGAGCCCCGGGGTCGACGGCACCACGCCGGCACTGTTCGGCTCCACTCTCGTTGACGTCAGCCCGGACGGCACCCGGATCCTTCTGCTCGCCATGGACACGACGGCCCTGGGCTTCCCCGACCAGAACCCCCAGACCTTCCCCGATCTCCTCCTCCGCGACCTCGCGACCGGCGAGCTGACGCGCATCACGTCGACCCCCGACGGGAGCGACGGCGGCAACGGCGGAACGTCAGAGGCGGCGTTCAGCGCCGACGGCGAGACCGTGGTGTTCACGACGCTCGCATCGAACCTCGGGATACCCGACGCCAACAACCTGACCGACGTCTACACCTACGACATCGCGAGCGGCGCCCTGCGGATGGTCAGCATCTCGGCCACCGGCGCCACCAGCGGCAACGGCCAATCGTCGACGCCGTCGTTCAGTCCCGACGGGAGCAAGGTCGTGTTCTCGAGCCAAGCCTCCGACCTGGGCCCGACGGACACCAACGCTCTGGTCGATGTCTACGTCAGGGACCTGGCGGCCGACACGACGGATCTCGTCTCGACGAACGCGTCGGGCACCGCAGCCGGAGACGGTCAATCGACCGTCGCGACGACCTCCTCCGCATCCCCGTTCAGCGCCGACGGCCGCCTTGTCGTGTTCGGGAGCCTGTCGCGCAACCTCACCTCGGATGCGACGAACGGCTCGAACAACGTGTTCGTGCGCGACCTCGCCGCCCGGACCACGGCCCTGGTCTCGGCGACCGAGGATGGCGCACCCGTACCCGGGGGCGCAGCGTCGCTCGCGCCGGCGATCAGTCGCGACGGCACGCTCGTGGCGTTCTCGACGCTCACGCCCGACAGTTCCGCATCACCGCCGTTCCGCAAGGAGCTCTACCTGCGCAACCTCGCAACGGGGACCCTCACGCAGCTGGTGGCGACCGGCGCCGGCGACCCCCGGTTGTCGCCCGACGGCCGATCGATCGCATTCCTGGGCTCGGTCGACGTCGGTGTGCCCGACACCAATGGC
>Ga0111538_10000911_pt1 | contig 41030 bp, 29 predicted proteins | sample SoiMethybrSBSTD1_FD_79669 | JGI IMG/M metagenome (GOLD analysis project Ga0111538, IMG submission 79669) | Bulk soil microbial communities from a Populus tree surrounding site in Tennessee, USA - Soil MetaG P. TD hybrid SBSTD1 (version 2)... | ecosystem: Environmental > Terrestrial > Soil >...
GACGCCGCCGGTGGTGACGGGAGCCCGAGCCCCTGGCGCAGCGCGGCCATCCAGTCGTCGACCTTGCTGCCCCAGCCGGTGGTCGGGGTGAGCACCACCGTCAGGCTGCCGTCCCGGAAGCGCAGGTAGATGGTGAAGGAGCGCTGCCGGCCCCAGCCGCGCTGCCCGACCATGACGTCGGCGACCTCCGCGATCCCCCGCTCGACCGACCAGCGACGGCGCGGAACCGCCGAGCGGCCGACCACGCGCACCAGTCCCGCCTCCGGGTCGATCTCGGTCCGGATCTCGACCAGGAAGATCACCAGGGCGAAGAGCATGAGCAGGGTGCCACCGATCTGCGCGAGCGCCCGCACCGCGAGCGCGCCGGGGCCGCTGTCCGGCCGCTGGGTGTCGCAGGCGACCTCGAGCGTCGCGATGCGCCGGTCGGCGACGAACCTGTCCAGCTGCTCGACCGCGGCCTTGATCCCGGCGGCCTCGGGCGCCGACGAGCCCGCCTCGCACAGCGTGTAGGTCGGCAGCCCGTCGCGGCGCGCGATGAGCGCGGCCACCCGGGCGTCCTCCCCGGCGCCCTCGGTCTCCAGCTGGACGCCGGAGATCGACTCGAGACGCATGACCCAATTGTCGCGCCCGCGCGCCACCTCGCACTGCCCGGCGGACCTGGCGCAGCGGACCGCCGCGTGATCGCGCTCGCGCGCCTCGCGCGAATCCAGCACCATCATCAGCACCCCGACCACCGCCAGCCCGGCGATCGTCCAGCTGGCGATCCGGACGGCGCGCCGGGTCTGCGCGACCACGGTGCGGGTCCCGGTCCGCTCGACTCGGATCGCCATCGACCCTCGCGATCAGCCGGCGAAGACCCGGAAGATGCGCTTGAGCGGATCGTAGAAGCGGTCAGCCACCCGCTCCTTGAGCGGGATGATGCCGTTGTCGGTGATCTGGATGTGCTCCGGGCAGACCACCGTGCAGCACTTGTTGATGTTGCAGTAGCCGATGCCGTCGCGCTTCTTGAGGTCGGCGATCCGGTCCTCGGTGTCGAGCGGGTGCATCTCGAGGGCCGCGTTGTAGATGAGCAGGCGCGGCCCGATGTACTCCGGCATCAGCTTGTGGTCGCGCAGGACGTGGCAGGTGTTCTGGCACAGGAAGCACTCGATGCACTTGCGGAACTCCTGCACGCGGTCGATGTCCTCTTGCGCCATCCGCCAGGTGCCGTCCGGCGCGTCCGGCTTGCGCGGCTTGAACTTCTTGATCTTCTTCTTCGCCTCGAAGTTCCAGGACACGTCGGTGACCAGGTCCTTGATCACCGGGAAGGCGCGCATCGGCTCGACGGTGATCGCCTCCCCCACCGGCAGCTCGCTCATCCGCGTCATGCACATGAGCCGCGGCATGCCATTGACCTCGGCCGAGCAGGAACCGCACTTGCCCGCCTTGCAGTTCCACCTGACCGCCATGTCGTTGGCCTGCTCGGCCTGGATCTTGTGCACCACGTCGAGGACCACCATCCCCTCGCCGGCCTCGACCGTGTAGTCGACGTGCTTGCCGTCCTGCCCGGTGCCTCGCCAGATCCGCAGCGTGACCTTGCTCATTTCTGCTGCTCCTCGATGATCTTGGCCAGGTCCTCGCGGACCGGGACGACCGGCTCCTTGCGCAGCTGCATCGCGCCGTTCGGGCCGCGGCGCGACACCAGGTTGAACTTGCCGTGGGCGGCGTCCTTCTCGGGATAGTCGGAACGGGCCTGCGCCCCGCGGCTCTCCTTGCGCTCGAGCGCGGCGCGCGTGGTCGCCTCGGCGCAGATGAGCAGGTTGTCGAGGTCCACCGCCGTGTGCCACCCCGGGTTGTAGTGCCGGTTGCCGCCGATCGACGACCCGTCCGCCCGTCGCTTGAACTCCTCGAGCGCGGCGAGCGCCTCCTGCATCTCCTTCTCCTCGCGGATGATGCCGACCTTGGCCTGCATCATCACCTGGAGCTCGGACTGGATCTTGTAGGGCGACTCGCCGTCCTTGCGGTCGAACGGCGCCAGCGCGGCCTTGCGCGCCGCCTCCACCTGGTCGGCGTGGACCTCGCCGGCCCGGTTCTCCTGGGCGAACTTCGCGGCGTACTCGCCGGCCCGCTTGCCGAACACGAGCAGATCGCTGAGCGAGTTGCCGCCCAGCCGGTTGGCGCCGTGCAGGCCGGCGGCGCACTCGCCGGCGGCGAACAGGCCCGGCAGGGTGTTGCTCATCTGCGAGTCGCCTTCCACCCGGATCCCGCCCATCGCGTAGTGCGAGGTCGGCCCGATCTCCATCGGCTCCTTGGTGATGTCGATCCCGGCCAGCTGCATGAACTGGTGGTACATGCTGGGCAGCTTCTTCTTGATGTGCTCCTCGGCGTTCGGGATCTTCTCCTTGATCCAGGCGATGTCGAGGAAGACGCCCCCGTGCGGGCTGCCGCGCCCGGCCTTCACCTCGCGGTTGATGCAGCGCGCGACGTGATCGCGCGTGAGCAGCTCGGGCGGCCGGCGCGCAGCCTTGTCGCCGGTGACGTAGCGCCAGCCCTCCTCGGGCGTGTCGGCCGTCTGTCCCTTGTAGAGCGGCGGGATGTCGTCGAACATGAAGCGCTTGCCCTCGCTGTTCTTGAGGACGCCCCCCTCACCGCGCACTCCCTCGGTGACCAGGAGACCGCGCACGCTCGGCGGCCACACCATGCCGGTCGGGTGGAACTGGAAGAACTCCATGTCCATCAGCTCGGCGCCCGCCTGGTAGGCCAGCGCCTGCCCGTCGCCGGTGTACTCCCAGCTGTTGGAGGTGATCTCGAAGGCGCGCCCGTAGCCGCCGGTCGCCATCACCACCGCCTTGGCCCGCCAGAGCAGGAACATCCCCCGCTCGCGCTCGTAGCCGAAGGCCCCGGCGATTCGCCCGCCGTCGACCAGCAGGCGGGTCACCGTGCACTCCATGTGGACGCCGATCCCCTGGTGGATGCCGTGGTCCTGCAGCGTGCGGATCATCTCGAGGCCGGTGCGGTCGCCGACGTGCGCCAGCCGCGGGTACTTGTGGCCGCCGAAGTTGCGCTGGAGGATGCGGCCGTCCGTGGTGCGGTCCATGACCGCGCCCCACGCCTCGAGCTCGCGCACCCGGTCGGGCGCCTCCCTGGCGTGGAGCTCGGCCATCCGCCAGTTGTTGAGGTACTGGCCGCCGCGCATGGTGTCGGCGAAGTGCACCATCCAGTTGTCGCGCTCGTCGACGTTGGCCAGCGCGGCCGCCACGCCGCCCTCGGCCATCACCGTGTGGGCCTTGCCGAGGAGCGACTTGCAGACCAGGCCGACCTTGACCCCGGCGGCCGACGCCTCGATGGCGGCGCGCAGGCCGGCGCCGCCGGCGCCGATCACCAGGACGTCGTACTCGTGTATCTCGTGCTCGGCCATCGGGTCCTCAGAAGATCTTGAAGTCGGGGATCTTGCCCATCGCGAGCAGCCGCACGTAGATATCGGTTCCCGCGACCCAGAACAGGCTGGTCAGCGCCCAGCCCTGGTGGCTCCGGTTGAAGCAGCTGGCGCACTTCCACAGCCGGAAGCGGAGCGGCTTCTTCGACATCTCGTCGACCCCGCCGCCGACCAGGTGGCGCAGCGAGTGACAGCCGAAGGTGTAGCCGGCCAGGAGAATGACGTTGATGAGGAGGATCAGGCTGCCGAGATGGACCTCGAACGCCTTGCCGCCGTACTCCTTCCAGCCGAAGAAGCCCTTGTAGGCGTCGATGCTGAGGAAGACCAGGAAGACCAGCGCCGCATAGAGGAAGTAGCGGTGGACGTTCTGCAGGATGAGCGGCAGCTTCTGCTCGCCGCGGTAGTTCTTCTGCAGCTTGCCGACCGCGCAGGCCGGCGGCGAACCCCAGTGCGACTTGTAGTAGGTGCCGCGGTAGTAGTAGCAAGTGACGCGGAAGAAGGCGGGGAACGGCAGGATGATGAGCGCCGGCGAGAACGGCAGCCAGTGGGGGAACCAGCCGGGCTTGGGCCCGAAGAAGGCGTGCGGCGAGGCACCCCACAGCTCCGGTGAATACATCGGCGAGAGGTAGGGGCCCCAGGCGTAGTAGGCGTTCTGGAATGCCGCCCAGGTCGAATAGACGACGAACGCGGTCAGGATGACGAACACCACCAGCGGCTTCAGCCACCAGGCGTCCTTCCGCCGCGTCTCGCCGAAGGACAGCCGCTGAAGCGGAACGTCGACTCGGCTCACGCGCTCTTCTCCTCGCCAACATCGCAAGATGAAAGCGGTTCTGGCATCTCGCGTACGTATCAACCTTCGGCTGGAAAAGCAACCGAGGGCCGCCGAGATATGAGATGCCGGCTAGAGGACGATGGCCGCCGCCAGGGCGGCCCCGAGGCCAAGCACCACGGCCACCACCGGCCAGAGCGCGCCCGAGGCCGGCGGCGCCACGAGGGCGGGCCCGGGCGCCGGCGCCGGCGGCGCGGGCTCCGGCGGCGGGGGCTCGAGGGTGGGGAGCGGCGGCGGCACCGGCAGCGGGCGCGGGGTGGCCTGCGCGGCGACGCGATGGGTGCGCAGCCAGCTCAACATGTCGTCGACCTGATCGGCGCTGGGAGGAGCGTTCCGGCGCAGTCGCACCTCGACCGCGATGGGGACCACATCGCGCACCCGGCGCAGCCCGGGCGATGAGCCCTCCGCCCGCGGCTCGGCAGCCGGCGGCGGCGGGTCGGCATCGAGAGTCAGGACACGGACGGCGGGGTCCGCCGAGAGAGGAATGCGGCGGCGCGCGTTGCGCCGGTGCGTGGCGAACTGGAAACGGATCAGGCTGTCGTCTGTTTCCCTGCGAGACCGCTGGGGCCGGTCGTCCTGGTGCTGCTCGTCACCTGCGTCAACTGTCCCCCACGCGTCCACCCGAGTTGCCTCGCTGTCCCAGTTCACGGACGCGCAAGCTCTGCACGCAGCGGACCAGCGGCGTCAGGACAGGGCGCTCGGCAGAAGCGCGAAGGCGATCGCGAAGGCGGCGATGAACAGGGCGAGAGCCAGCGCCAGCAGGATGACGGTCTCTCGTGCGCGCGACGGCGCGGTGTCGGCGGCGACCGGCGCGGCCGGCAGCAGGGCCTCGAGCTGGGGCGGGACCAGGGCGCCGGCACCCGACTGACGCAGGTAAGCCACCACCACCGGCGCCACCTCGAACGAGGTCGGCAGCGGCGCACAGCGGCGGCTCACGCCGGTCAGTGGTTCGCTGGAGAACAGCGGCTCCGCCGAGTCAGCTGCCCTGTTCGCCAGCGCCCCCACACGGGCAGCATAACGTGCGCGACGGTGAAAGCTCGGTGAGCCCCACGACGTGCGGCGATCAGAAGGGTGGTAGGAAGGTGACGTACAGCTGCACCGCGGTCCCACCTGTCGTCTCTTCTCCCAGACACGGTCGGGCGCGCCCGGACAGTCGCAGTGCCGCGTCGATCCGCATCAGCGCCGGCAGGGTACCGAAGCTGTCGTACGTGAACTGCAGGCCGTAACCGGCCGCGGTGAAGAGGTCGTGGCGATCCTCCGGCAGGTAGCCGCTGCAGGGAGAGACCAGGCCGGCGTCGACGAAGGCGACGCCGCCGATGCCGCGGACGAAGGTGTAGTGGCCGAAGTTCCAGTCGAGGTCGTGGACGAAGGTGTGGCGGTACTCGGCGCGGACCGTCGCGGCGGCGCGCGCGAAGAGCGCGCCCGGGGCCAGACCGCGCACGCCGTCGGCGCCGCCCGGGGTGAGCAGCTGCGTGCGGCTCTGGATGTCGCCGAACGCGGCAGCCAGCCCCAGCTCGCCGGCCAGGGTGTGGCCGAGGCGCGGCGTGGCGGTGCGCGAGGTGGTGACCGACACATCGCCCGAGGCGAGGACGTCGGCCGGCTGGTCGGCGGTGTCGTCGCGCCGGGTGAGCGTGGCCGAGGTCGCCAGCCGCAGATCGTGCTTGGCGAGCGGCTCGAACGGGAAGATCTCGGTGTCGCCGCCGAGCGAAGCGGTCAGGGTCGCCTGCGAGGCGCCGCGCGGCATGGCGTCGGCTCCGGCGAAGAAGTCGCTGTCGAGGCGGGCGGCGCCGAGGGTCAGCGCGGCGCGGCCGAGCAGGCGATCGGGGGTGACCACCGGGCCGAAGCCGCGCCGGTAGGAGACCAGGCCGCCGGCGCGCACCGCGGCGCTGGCGTAGGCGATGAAGCGGACCTGGTTCTCGAGGTCGTGCACCCGGCTGAGGCTGAAGTCGGCGGCCAGGAGCGCCGACAGGTCGCTCACGTTGAGCAGCACGCCGAAGCTGTTGTAGACGAAGCGCAGCTGGTGCCGGTCGCGGTCGTCGAAGCGGGCGTGCTGGGTCGGCTGCTCGATGCTGGTCTGGACGGCGCGCGCGTCCGGATCGACCCAGGCCCACTCGATGGGCGAGGCCGAGCGGTAGATGAGCGCGGCGCGCTGGCTGCGTCCCGACCAGCGGAGCCGGTGGCGGCTGCCGTCGCGGTCGTAGGCGCGGACGTCGACCGGCTCGACCGGCGGCGGGTCGCCGGCCGCGGTGTCGCGCGCCACCTCGACCCGGTTGAGGAACGCGCGGCCGTCGCGGCGGGCCGAGTGGCCGACCAGGCGGTAGTTGACCCGCGGCGCCGGCAGGCTCCACTGGCGGAAGAACCAGGCGAGCGGGCGGCGGTAGACGCCGGCCAGCGCGGCGGCGAGATCGGCGCGGCGCGCCACCACCGCCGACAGCGCGCCGGCGAGCGGCCGGTCGCCGATCAGGTCGCGCAGCCGGGCGTAGTAGAAACGGCCGCGCGGGCGGGCGTGGGCGAAGAGGCGCGGGTCGTCGCGCGCCGCGGTGCCGGCGCTGTCGGGGGCGGCATCGCCGAAGTAGGCGTCGGCGAACATCGTCTGCGGCGCGTAGAGCAGCTGATCGATCGCCGGAACGAAGCTGACCGGCCGCAAGATGTTCTGGATGAACTCGCTGCGCTCGTAGCGCTTGAGGACGAAGAGATCGGTGAGCCAGGAGGCGGCCAGATCGGCGGCCTCGTCGCGGTCGAGCGGACCGGAGGCGAGCCGGCGGCCCAGCAGCCAGGCGGCGTAGACCGCGCGGGCCAGCTGGCGCCGGTGGAACTTGCGGAACCGCTCGGCCGGCCAGATCCGGTAGAAGCGATCGGACACCAGGACGGTGCGCTCGTGGGCGACGGCCAGCTCGAGCCGGAGCGGCGCCACCACCATGGTGAGCGCGGTCGGGCGCAGCGCCGGATCGACCTCGCGGAGCACGGCGAGAGCGGACTCGGCGGTGTCGAGCGCGTGGCGGCCGTAGTCCTCGAGGGTGTAGGCCAGGATGACCCGGCGCGCGTCGGGAGCCGGCGGCGGCGGCTCCGGCGAGAGGTAGCGGACCCGGGCGCCGCCGACCCGGCGCGCCGACTCGAAGTGCTCGGGCGCCACCACCAGCGTGGCGTAGCGGACGGCGGGCACGCGCACGCGGAAGGCGGCCGCCTGGTTGCCCGACCACTGATCGAACAGGACGATCGAGGCAGGCCGCTCGAGCGTCACCTTGACGTCGGTGTCGGCGCGCAGCGGCGGGGCCAGGAGGTCCCAGCCGGCGCCGTCCAGCGCCGCCGGCATCGGGTAGAAGCCGCCGGCCATCGTGCACTGCCCGTCCACGCAGCCGAACGCGCCGTAGCGCTCCGGGATGCGCGCCCGGTAGCGCGCGGCGATCCTGACCCGCGCGCCCGGCGGCACCGGCGACGGCAGCCGGATCGACCACAGGACGCCGGGCCCGGCCGCGGCCTGCGGCTCGGCGCGCCAGCCGGCGCGCGGCACCACCACCGGCGCCCCGCCCTGCTCCACGGTGACGCGCTCGAGCCGCATGGCGCCCGGATCGTGCTGCCGCGGGTAGACCCAGTAGCGGCTGACGTCGTCGAGCCCCTCGGTCTCGCGGGCGAACCGGTTGGGATACAGCCACAGGTAGAAGCGCTCGAGCGGGACCTCACCCGGGTTCGTCACCTCGATCGACACCCAGCCCGCGACCTCGCGCGCCTCCCGGTCGAGGTGGCAATCCACCATCACCTCCGGTGACGACGCGACGACCGCAGCGGCTGCGACGAGCGCGAGAATCCGCCGACTTTATGGGTCAGGCGTCAGCGGACAGAAGATGGAACCGCCAAAAGCGCCAAGACCGCCAAAATCAGAGTTGGTTTGGTTCAGAAAAACCCAAAAAAACTTTGGCGGGTCTGGCGGCTTTGGCGGTTCAACCCTGCTGGTTCCGCTGCTCGCAGCTCGGCGCGTAGCGCTACTGCACGATCTTCATGGTGCTGCCCTTGGCCGGCTTCGGCATGTGGGCGTTCTTTTCCTTGGGGGCCGGCAGGTTCGGGTCGGGGTTGACGCCCATGCGGACGTACTCGACGACCGGCTTGTAGTTGAGCGTCCACTTGTCCTTGTCGATGATCTTGCCGCCCTTGTAGATGTTGCGGTAGCGGAACATCTTGTAGCCGGGGAAGCCGGGCTGATCGATCACCATGTGGCCGACGCCGATGGTGTCGTCCTCGCGAGTGACCGTGTCGAACGGCTTCTGCTCGACCACCTCGCGGATGAACTCGATCTTGTCGAACGGCTTCTCCTTGCCGAGGATCTCGACCTCGGCCTCGCCGCGCGCCACCCGGTAGCGGATGGCCACCGGGAACGAGTACGGGTTCTTGATCTTGAGATCGGTGCCGGCGGCGCCCTTGGTCGGATAGACCACCGTCGAGTCGAGCCCGAGCGGCACGTAGACCGACGGCCGTGAGTGCGGCGTGGTGTCGGTGATCTTGAGGCCGCCGAAGAAGGCCGCCGCGTGGAGCGTGGTCGAGATCTGGCAGGAGCCGCCCGCCATGCCGTCGACCATCTCGCCCGCGGTGATCACGTGGGCCACCTTGTAGCCCTCCTTCTCGGTGCGGTCGCCCGAGATGGCGTTGAAGCTGATTTCCTGGCCCGGCTGGATGATCACCCCGTCCATGTGGCTGGCCAGGAGCTTGAGGTTGTCGTTGCGCGCCTTCTCGGCGATCGGGAAGGTGGTCGAGTAATGACCGAGCACCACCGAGATGTCCTCGATGCCGAGGTCCTTGACGGTGAAGGTCGGCGGGATCGGCGCCCCCTCGAGCTCGAGCTTGCCGCCGCCGGTGCGCGCCGCCGACTCGATGGCCGACAGCGAGGCGTAGACGTCGATGCCCCAGCCCGGCTCGTCCTTGTAGATCTTCCGGCGCTCGAGGTCCATGCGCGCGTTGGTCGGCGCGCGGTCGAGCTCGTGCTTGAGCGCGAGAAGCGCCGCCTCGGCCTTGCTCCGGTCGACCGCCCCGCCACTGGCGACTCCGAGGTCGCCCCAGGTTCGCCTGGTGGTCTTCTTGTCGAAGGTGATCTCGACCGGGTCGCCCGGCTTCACCGCGCCGCCGGCGGCGGGAGCCGGAGCCCGAGCCTCGCCGGTCGGGGAGGTCACGGCCACCGGCGCGATGCCGGCTCCGCCGGCGGTGGCGTCCTGCACGTGGAGGAAGTACGCGGCAATCAGGGTCACGGCGACCAGGACGACCAGGCCTCCCGCTCCGATGAGAAGCGAACCGCTCCTGCTCTGCGTGCGATATCCGTTCATGGCCTCGCGCGATCGTACCACGCCCATCTGCATCGACTCGAATCGGTGCACGGTGCGCGCCGATCGCAATCGCTGCGAGCGCCGTCACGATTTCAGGCCCTTGCCCCGGCCGCGCCGCGCGCCTTCGCCACGCGTGGCTCGACTGACACGAAGAGTGTGTCCAGGTTGACGCCGCCGGGGAAGGGCAAATTGACAGGGCCAGTCCCATGCGGCAGCTTTGAGGGAGTCATGGGTCCGATCGTCCAGCGCAACAAGTCCATCGCGAAGCGCAAGGGCACGCTCGCCGCGGCCGCGACGGGCGGGTCGGTCGCGCTGCTCGTGTTCGCTTCCCCGGTGCTCGGCGTCCTGGGCCTGGCCGGAGCCGCCTACCTCGGCTACGACTGGTTCAGCTTCCGCGCCAAGAACGGCATGCGGTTCTAGCCAGGAGCCGGCGGCGGACCCTCTCATCGGCCAGACGCTCGAGGGGCGCTACCGGGTCGAGACGCGGATCGGCCGCGGCGGGATGGGTGACGTCTACCTGGCGCACCACCTCCTGCTCGGCTCCCGGGTGGCCCTCAAGGTGCTGGCCGGCGAGCGGGCCGGCGACCCGGTGGCGGCGCGCCGGTTCGTCCGCGAGGCGCGCAGCGCGTTTCGCGTCGATCACCCGAACTGCATCCGCGTGACCGACCTCGGCGCCGCCGAGGGCCGGCTCTACATCGCGATGGAGTACCTGGACGGCCGCACCGTCGCCGAGGAACTGGCGGTGGACGGCCCCATCGCCGCCGGCCGCGCCGCCCACATCGCGGCGCAGATCGCCGAGGCGCTGGCCCACGCGCACGGGCTCGGCCTGGTCCACCGCGACCTCAAGCCCGAGAACGTGATGCTGGTGACGCGCGAGGCAGATCCCGACTTCGTCAAGGTCCTCGATTTCGGCCTGGCGCGCATCTTCGACGAGCACGGCGATCTGGCCGGCACTGCCATCTCGCTGGCGCCGCTCACCCGCGACGGCCTGGTGTTCGGCACGCCCGAGTACATGTCGCCCGAGCAGGCCTCCGGCGGCAAGGTGGGACCGGAGAGCGACATCTACTCGCTCGGCGCCGTCCTCTATCACATGGTCACCGGGTCGGTGCCGTTCGGCGGCAACACTTTCACCGAGATCCTGAGCCGCCACGTGCGCGAGCCCGCGCTGCCGCCCAGCCAGCGCCGGCCGGATCGTGACATCCCGGCTTCCATCGACACGCTGATCCTCGAGTGCCTGTCGAAGTCGGGCGCCGCGCGGCCGGCCGGAGCCCGCGCGCTGGCCGATCGCCTGCGCGCGCTCGCCGCCGAGATCGGCCGCGGCGGCTCGCGCCTCGCCCCACACCTGGCCGCCTCCGAGACCATGGACCTCGAGGCCAGCCAGATCGCGCGCGCCGCCGCGCTGGCGTCGTCCGCCTCCGCCCAGCGGACGCCGCACACCGGTCTCGCCACCACCGACGTCGCGACGGTGGAGCTCGAGCCGACCTCGCCGCGCCGCTCGCGACGCGGTTTCCTCCTGGCGGCCGGCGCGATCGCCGCCGTCGCCGGCGCTGCCCTCCTGGTCACCATGTCGGCCGGCGGGCGTGGCAAGGGCGACGAGGACGCGCCCGCCCCGGTCGCCAGCTCGCCGCAGGAGCCAGCCCTCGCCCCGGTCCGGAACCCGCCGGTGCCAGACGCAGCGCCCGCCTCCTCCGCGGCCGCCGCCGACGGCGCGCCGGTCACCGCCGCGACGACCCTACCTGCACCCACCCGGAAGAAGACCGAGAGCCAGCTTCAGGCCGAGAAGCACCTGCGCGCCGCGGAGGCCGCGCGACGCGCGGGCAACCTCCTGGACCAGCTCTCCGAGGCAGACGAGGCCCATCACCTCGATCCGAAGAATCGGCGCGCCGCCGAGCTCATGGGCGAGGCGCTCGCCAAGAGCGGCGATCTGGCCCGCGGCTGCCCGCTCTTGCGCGGATCGCGGATGTACCGACAGGTCGGCTGCGCCGATTGACCCGCGTCGCGAGGCGCCCGTAAACTCGGAAGCTCGACGGCCGGGCTGGGGAACCCCGGGGGCAAGCTCTACCAGAGCGAATCAAGGACCCCGGCGCGGACGTCCAGGAGTGAGACCTCGATGGACCTTTCGCATACTTCGGGGGTGGGTGCTCGCCCCGCGCGGACCGGCCGCCTCGCTCCCGGCACGCGCCTGGGCGGCGGCCGCTACACGGTCGGCCAGCAGATCAGGCAAACCCTGTTTGCCGAGCTGTACGAGGCGACTGATTCCACCACCGGAAACGGGGTCAGTATCCACCTGATCGACCCGCGGCTGGCGCAGTCGCGCGAGCTCGTCGAGCGGCTCGCCGAGGACGCCCGGGTCGCCTCGTCCATCGCCCACAAGAACCTGAGCCAGGTGATCGAGCTCGCGGTCGAGGGCCAGCACACCTACCTCGCCACCGAGATCGTCGAAGGCCACTCGCTGCGCGAGCTCCTCGACCGCAAGCGGCAGACCGGCACGGTCGGTTTCGGCGGCAAGGGCGCCATCAACATCGCCACCCACGTGAGCCACGCCCTGTCGGCCGCCGAGGCCCAGCTGGCGCACGGCGCCATCTCCCTCGAGGGCATCGCCGTGAGCCGGGCCGGCCGCGTGCGGGTGTCCGACCTGCCGTTCTCGTCCGCCGTCCCTGCCCTCGCCCGCCTCGGCACCTCTCTGCCGCCGACCTTCGCGCCCGAGATCCTGGCCGGCGGCCGGCCGACCGCGGCGACCGGCGTCTACGGGCTCGGCGCGGTGCTCTACGAGGTCCTGGTCGGCGCGCCGGCGATCAAGGGCTGCAAGCGCCCGAGCGACGCGGTGCCCGGCATCCCGGCCGCCCTCGACCAGGTGATCGCCAAGAGCATGTCGCCGCGGCCGGAGAAGCGCCACGCCAGCGCCGAGGAGCTGCGCGACGCCTTCACCCGCGCCGCCGCCGAGAGCGGCGGCACCGGCCCGTCCGGTCCGCACTCCTCGCAGAGCGGCGGCTTCGCGGCCCAGTCCGGTGACGGCCCGCTGGTCTCGATCCCGCTCAAGAGCTCGAGCCCGGGCGCGCCCAGCCTGGCCGAGGCGATCGCCGAGCAGCGCCACTCCGGCCAAATGAGTGCGGCGGCGGCGGCCGGAGCGCCGCAGGCGCCGGTGGCGGCACCCCTGCCGCTCACGCCGGCCCTGGCGGCCGCGATGGCCGACACCCAGGAGCGCTGGCTGCTCTCCAAGGGCAAGCTCGACTACGGCCCGTTCAACGCCCGGCAGATGGCCGAACAGATCCAGACCAACAGCATCCTGCCCGGCAACATCATCATCGACACCGACAGCGGCACCCGCAAGAAGGCGGAGGACCACCCGCTGTTCGGCGAGCTGGTCGAGGCGGCCAAGATGCGGCGCGACGAGCAGCGGCGCGCCCAGGCCGAGGTGCAGCACGCGGTGTCCGAGAAGCGACGCGGCGCCACGCTCTACGTCTTCATCGCGGTCGGTGTGCTGGCGCTGGGCGGCGGCGTCTACTTCCTGGTCACCAAGCTGTCCGCGAGCAAGAAGGAGGACTCGGGCGCCATCGTCTCGCTCGAGGGCGGCACGCTGCAGGCGAAGATCAGCTTCCCCAGCAAGGAAGAGCAGAAGCGGCGGGCCAAGGCCAGCCGCGGGCGCAAGGGAGGCGGCGGCGTCGACGGCACCTCGGGCGGCTGGGACGACTCGCTCAACCTCGACATGTCGGCCGACGAGGAGGAGGACGGCGGCTCGGGTCGCCTGTCCGACGGCGACGTCAACCCGGTCATCGCCAAGCACGGCGGGGCGCTCGGCGGCTGCCTGACCAAGACCGGCACCCACAACGCCAACATCGAGTTCCACGTCAAGCCGACCGGCAAGGTCTTCCAGGTGCGAGTCAACGGCCAGACCGGCTCCGAGGTGGCCAACTGCATCCGCGGCGTGATGTTCCGCATGCAGTTCCCCACCTTCGACGGAGTCCGCAGCAAGCACTACTTCGACATGCAGTACTGAATGTCCGACCCCAAGGCAGCGCCCGGATCAGCCGATGTGGTGCGGCGGCGCATCGCCCGCGACAGTCAGGCCGTGGAGAGCGAGCGCGAGCGGGTGCGGCGGGCGAAGCACGGCCCCGCGCTGATCCGCGCGCGGCCGCGCGCCCACCTGATCGACGGCGTGCTCCTCAGCCTGGTGTTCGCGCTGGCCGGAACGCCCATCCTGATGGCGCCGAGCTGGGTCGCCGGCAGCTCGTCCTACCGCGCCGGCGAGCCGGCCCCGGCCACCCTGCGGGTGCCGCTCTTCCTCGGGCGGTCGGTGAACGACATCGAGCTGCGCCGTGGATCGATCGTCGTCGCGCGCGGCCAGGTGGTGGAGGACGCGGTGCTGGCCAACCTGGTACAGGCGCGCCAGCCGCGCGGCTGGGGCGCCTGGCTGACCTTCTTCGCCGGCCTGTTCATGGGCGGACTGCTCTACACCGCGCAGCTGTCGCGCTCGTCGCACAAGGGGCGACTCCTCAGGACCCAGATCGTCCACCTGGCGATCGTGCTCGGCTGCGCGGCGGCTCTGGCGATCGTCTTCCTGCTCACCCCGGTCTCGGCCCTGGCGGTGCCGGTCGCGGCGCTGGGCATCGCCACCGCCCTGGTGGTCGATCTCGGGGCGGCGCTGGCGACCGCGCTGCTCGCCTCGCTGGTGCTGGGCGCGCTGACTCCGTTCGATCCCGGGGTCATCACGGTGCTGGCGGTGCAGGGGGCGGCGGCCGCGCTGGTGGTCGGCGAGCGGGAACGCCTGAAGCGGCGGCCGACCCGGACGATCATCCTGCTCGCCGGCCTCCTGGCCGGGCTCGGCGCGGCGCTCTGCTACTTCCTCATCTATTACCTGTCGCACAACGAGACTCCGGTGGCAGAGCTGCGCGACCCGCTGCGCTCGGCGTGGCTGGCGGCCGGCGCCGCCGGACCGCTCGGCGCGCTCCTCGCCATCCCGGCCCTGTCGCTCTACCAGCGGGCGCTGGGCGACATCCCGCTCGCCGCGCTGGTCGAGCTGGAGGACCTGTCGAACCCGCTGCTCAAGCGCATCGCCGAGAACTCGCCGGGCACCTGGCAGCACAGCCTGGCGATGGCGAACATGGCCGAGATCGCCGCCAACGCGATCGGCGCCAACGGCAGGCTGGTCAGGGTCGGCGCCTACTACCACGACCTCGGCAAGTCGCTCCAGCCCAAGTACTTCATCGAGAACCTGGCCGGCGGCGAGTCGAGTCCGCACGACGCGCTGCCGCCCGGCATCTCGTGCGACGCCATCTTCGCCCACGTCACCGAAGGGGTCAGGGTCGCGCGCAAGGAGGGGCTGCACGAGCGCATCGTCGACTTCATGCACATGCACCACGGCGACGGGTTGCTCGAGTACTTCTGGGCCAAGTGCCTCGAGGCGGGCAACCCGGACAACCTGACCGAGGAGGACTTCCGCTATCCCGGGGTCAAGCCGCACAGCAAGGAGACCGCCATCCTGGCCATCTGCGACGCGGTCGAGGCGGCGTCGCGCACCCTGCGCAACCCGGACGCCCAGGCGATCGAGAACCTGGTCCAGCGGATCGTCTACGGCAAGCTGCACCTCGGCCAGCTCGATCAGTCCGGGCTCACCGTGGCCGACCTCCGGCGGATCTCGGCCTCGCTGGTCGAGACCATCAAGCACGCCCACCACGGCCGCATCGAGTACCCCTGGCAGCGGCAGAAGCGCGAGGCCGAGGAGAAGGAGGCGGCGGCCGCGTCGCAGGACATGCCGACCCAGCTGGATCGGCCGGCGCGGGTGTACGAGGAGCCGGATGCGCCGTCGACCACCCAGCGGCTCCTGCGCGAGCCGCGCCTCGACTCGCTGGACGCGCCGCGGCCGGCCTGGCGCAGCCGCGCCGGATCGATACCGCTGCCGGCGCCGACCCCGGTGACGAGCGGCAGCGGCAGCGGCAGCGGAGGCAGCGGCCAGCGCGGCTCCGCTGTCGAGAACGCGCCGACCGAGCCGATCGCCGCCGGCACCTCGCGCCCGACCGCAGTGCGGGCGGCGACCGCGCGGGTCGAGGGCTTCGCCGAGCCGGGCGAGGTGACCCGGGTGCTGCGTCGCCCGCCGACCGCGGCCGAGGTGGCGATGGCCACCGCGCCGGAGACCTCGCGACCGATCCAGCTGCCGGTCGAGCCGATCGACAAGCTGCGCACCACCCAGCCGGTCGAGGCGGCGCAGGTCGAGCACTCGATGCCGATCGCCGACATGGTCGCGGATCCCGAGCCGCCTGCCGCCGAGCCGGTGCCCGAGCTGGTGGCCGATCTCCTCTCGGAGCCATCGGTGGCCGCCATGCTGTCGCAGCCGCTGGCCGACCTCTTGTCGGATCCGCTGGCCGACATGGTCTCCGACCCGGGCGGCTCGGTCGTCTCGTCGAGCCCGGACCCGAAGGCGAGCGAGCCCGAAGCCGCCGATCCCGAGGCGTCGACCGAATGGGAGCAGGCGCTCCTCAAGGTGGCGCAGACGCCGGCGCCTCTCGCCGGGTCACGGCGCAAGACGCCGCCGCCGCCGCCGCCCGGCAAGGGCAAGAACCGCCTGTTCGACGACGACGACGACAACGACGACGTCAAGTCGGGCCGCATCGAGGTCGTCACCCGGCGGGCCGACAGCGAGGACGGCCAACCCCTCGAGCCGGGCGTGCTGGTCTTCGGCCCGCCGCCGGCCACCCAGCCGAAGGCCAAGCGCCCGGGCGCGACCCTGCGCGGGACGCCCCACACGGTCAGGCGGCCCGATACCCCGACCGATCCGGTGCAGGCCCAGGACGTGACGGTCCAGCGCCGCATCCCGATCCCGCCCGAAGCACACGCCGACGACGCCGACGTCGACGCCGACGGCCCGACCCGCCCGCGCGCCGGGCTGCCGCCGACCGATCCCGATAGCTAGCGCTCGTAGCCGGCGGCCCCGCCCGAGCCGGCGCCGATGCGGATGGCGCGGACGTCCTCGTAGAGGACGACGAAGCGCTCGGTGCGCGCGGTGGTGGCCACCAGGTACTCGGCCTCGAGCTCGACCGAGCGGATCCGGTCGATGACCAGGCTCTCCTCGCCGAGCGCGGCGTAGAAGGTGACCTCGAGGCGCGGCGGGATCTCGACGCGCGCGCCGGTCTGCCGCGCGTCGCCGTACTTGGTTAGGATCTCGGCAAGAGCCTTGTGGGTCATGGATCGAAGCTCCCTTCCAGCTGGACCGAGAGCATATGCGGCGCGGGTCGCCCGGTCCATCGCCGCTCTCGCGATGCTGGCGGGAGCGTGCGGAGGCAAGAGCCGGGCCGGCGAGGGAGAGCGGCGGGAGCCGGCCGCCAGCACCCGGGCGATCCTGGACCAGGCGCGGGAGGCCGAGCGCGCGCGGCGCTACGACCAGGCGCGGGAGCTCTACCTGCGCGCGGCGCGCCAGGCGCCCGACCGGGCCAGCGAGGCGATCGCCTGGCGCGAGCTGGGATCGGCGCTCATCTTCTGGGGCGAGCTCGAGGAGGCGTCCCGCGCTCTCGGCCGGGTGGTCGCGCTCCAGCCTCGCGCGGTCAGCGCCTGGCACGACCTCGGCATCGTGCGAGCGCGGCTGGGGGACGCAGCCGGCGGCGAGCGCGCGTTCCGCCGCGCCATCGCGCTGGCGCCGGAGGAACCGCGGCCGCGGGTCGCGCTGGCCGCGCTCATGGTGCGGCAGCACCGCTGGGACGACGCGCTCGGCGAGTACCGCGCCCTCCAGCGCCTCGATCTGCCCGCCCCGATCCGCCGCGCGGTCGAGCGCGCCATCGAGCTCCTCGAGGTGGAGCGCCGGCGCCGGGGTGCACCCCGATGAGCCGGCGCTATACTCGGTGGATGCTCAAGCGGGCCCTGATCGCCGCCGCGCTGCTCCTGGCCTGGCCGATCGAGGCCCACGCGTTCGACTGGATCGGCAAGATCGACCTGGCGGCCGAGGGCCTGAAGAGCGACGACCCGGAGCAGCGGGTCGAGGCGGTGCGCAAGCTGGGCAAGAGCGAGGTCCAGTGGGCCAAGAAGCACCTCCTCAAGGCGCTCAAGGACAGGGACGTGCGGGTTCGCTCCGCCGCCGGCCGGGTGCTGGCGCGAGCGAAGGTGGTCGAGGCGGTGCCGGAGGTGATGACCTGGCTGGCCGGCGCCGACAAGGACGCGCAGCAGGCGGCGGCCGAGATCCTCGGCGAGCTCGGCGATCCGCGCGCCGTGCCGGCGCTGGTCCGTTCGATAAGCGATCAGGACCCGCTGGTCAGGGTGCGGGTGGTGACCGCGCTCGGGCGCATCGGCGGCGACAAGGTGGTGGTGCCGCTGGTCAACCGGCTCGACGACGAGAAGGCGGAGGTCCGCCAGGCGGCGGTCGAGCAGCTGATGAACGTCGGCGACCGGCGCGCGGTCATCCCGCTGGTCGGCCTGTTCAACGACGCCTCGCTCGACGTCAGGCACTCGGCGGTGCTGGCGGTGGGCCGCCTCGGCGACCGCGCCGCGCTGCCGGCGCTCATGCGGCTCCTGCGCGATCCCAACGAGCAGATGAAGATCGACGCGGTCACCGCGCTCGGCAACCTCGAGGCGCACGAGGCGACCGACACGCTGATCGGCCTCCTGGGCAGCGGCTCGGACGGCCTGCGCTCGAAGGTGGCGTTCGCGCTGGGGCAGATCGCGCGCTCGCCGCGCGCCGGCGACAGCGGGCGCGAGGCCCTCGAGGCGCTGGTCGAGGGGACCGCCAATGGCCAGCTGCGCACCGCGGCGCGCGAGGCGCTGTCGGCGGCCGGCAAGGTCGCGGTCCCGGCGCTCATCGCGCACCTCGAGGGCAAGCTCGACGGCGATCCGGCCACCGCCGTGCTGCTCCTGCGCGACCTCGAGGACCCGCGCGCCACCAACGTGCTGGTCGCCGAGCTCGATCGCGGGCGCCTCAGCCGCGAGCTGGTGCTCGAGGCGCTCGGGCGCCTCGGTGACTCGCGCGCGCTGGTCCCGGTGCTGGGTCTGCTCGGCGACAAGGACGCCGCGGTCCGGTTGGCGGCAATGCGCGCGCTCCGGCCGCTGCTCGGCAAGGGCTCGCGCGCCGCCGACGTGCTCGGCGACATGCTCGACGACAGCGATCTCGAGATCCGCGTGCTGGCCGCCGAATACCTCGGTCTCATGCACGCGGACGTGGCGGTCCCCCGCCTGGTCCAGCTGGCAGCCCGCGGCGACGAGGTCCGCCTGCGCGGCGCCGCCATCTCGGCCCTGGGCGAGATCGGCAGTTCGAAGGCCACCAGCACCCTGCTCCGCATCCTCAAGGAGGGGCCGGCGACGCTGCAGATGCCGGCGGCCAACGCGCTCATCTACATCCAGGACCCGCGCGCGGTCAGTCCGCTCGTCGAGCTGGTCGAGAAGGCGCCCTCGTCGGTGCGGGTGACTGCGGTGCGCGCGCTCGGCGGCGTCCTGCGCGACCGGAGGAACGGCGACGCCCGCCGCCTGCTCGAGCGCCTGGCGCTCGAGGGCCGGCTCGAGGTGAGCCTGGCCGCCATCGCCGGGCTCGGCGCGATGTCGGATCCCGACAGCGCCGGCACGCTGGTCAAGCTGGTCCGCGGCGGCCAGCTCGACCGGCGGCGCGCCGCCATCGACGCCCTGTCGAGCCTGGGCAAGAAGGCGCCCGACGACCTGGTGCCGCTGCTCGAGGATCAGCTGCGCTCGACCGACGACCGGATCGCGGCTGCCGCCGCCTGGGCGCTCGGCAAGCTCGGCGCCTCGTCGGCGCGGCCCGCCCTGTTCCGCTCGTGCAAGCGGCGCGGCTTCGCCACCCCGGTCAATGCCTCCGCCTCGCTCGCGCTCATCGCCCAGCCGGGCGACGGGCGCGCCATCCTCGACCTGCTCCACCACCGGAGCCGGCTGGTCCGCGCCAACGCCGCCGCCGCCGCCGGGCGGCTCGGGCTGGCCAGCGCGCGCGGCCGCCTGGTCGATCTCCTCCGCCGCGACGCCAGCTGGCTGGTCCGGGTCGGCGCCGCCCGCGCGCTCAGCCGGATCGGCGGGGCGGCCGGCGCGCTCAAGAAGGCGATGAAGGAGGACGCCCGCGAGGAGGTCCGCAAGGCGGCGGAGACCGCGCTGGCCGAGAAGTTCGCCCCGCCGGCGCGCAGCGACTGGCGCGACTTCTACTTCGTGGATCCGACCAGCGGCGACCAGCCGGTCGAGCAGGAGCCCTACTTCGTGGTCGGCGCCGACGGCATCGCCACCGCGCTCTACACCGATGCCCGCGGACAGGCGGTCGAGGAGCGCTTCCCGCCGGGCGACGCCATCATCGCCTCCGGCCTGGAAGAAAAAGCCTACTGAGCCTGACCTGCGGTATGGGTTGAACCGCCAAAGGCGCCAAAAACGCCAAATCAGATTCTGTTTGGTTCGGACCAGAAAAAACCTTGGCGGCTTTGGCGGTTTTGGCGGTTCAATCCTGCTCTTCTTCTGGTGCGCTTGACCGCGAGGCAGGGCGGTGGCGCATACTGCGCGGCCGTGACGAGCAGTACGCTGGTGGGACGCGAGCGAGAGCTGGCCGAGCTCGCCGCCGCGTTCGACGACGCCGAGGCGGGTCGCGGCCGCGTGGTGCTCCTGGTCGGCGAGCCGGGCATCGGCAAGACGACCCTGGCCAGCGCCTTCGCGGCCGAGGCGGCGGCGCGCGGCGCCCGTCTCGCCTGGGGCCGCGCGTGGGAGGCCGGCGGCGCGCCCGCCTTCTGGCCCTGGGTCGAGGTCCTGCGCGAGCTGTGCGCTGACATCGACGACGCCGCCGCGCCGGCGGTCGCCGGCAGCCTGGCCGTGGTCGGCGAGATGGCGCCCGAGCTGGTTGCCCACCTGGCGCCCCTGCCGCGGCCGCCCGAGCTCGGCCCGCCGCAGGCGCGGTTTCGCCTGTTCGACGCCATCGCCACCTTGCTGCGCTTCAGCGCGCGCGCCGCGCCGCTGGTGGTCGTGCTCGACGATCTGCACGCGGCCGATCCGGCCAGCCTCTCGCTGCTCCAGTTCGCCGCCCGGGCGGTGGCGCGCAGCCGGGTCCTCTTGATCGGCACGGTGCGCGACGTCGAGGCGCGGTCGACCCCGGAGGTGGCCGGCGAGCTGGCGCGCATCGCGCGGGAGAGCCGCTACCTGACCCTGTCGCGCCTGGCGCGCGACGAGGTGGCGACCTGGCTGGCGGCAGCCGGCGGCGGCGGCGCCAGCCAGCCGCAGATCGCCGACCTCCTGTTCCGCCGCACCGAGGGGAATCCGCTGTTCCTGGTCGAGACCTACCGGCTGCTCTGCTCCGACCCGCAGGGCGGGCGAAGCTCGCTTCCCGACGGGGTCCGCGAGGTGATCGCCGCCCGCCTCCGCGTCCTGCCGGTCGACTGCCGGCGCTGGCTCGACGCCGCGGCCATCCTCGGGCGCGCGGTCGATCTGCACATCCTGGCCGCGATGACCGGCGGCTCGGTCGACGCGGTTCGCGCCGGACTGGACGCCGCGGCGCGCGCCGAGGTGATCGCCATCGACGGGCCCGACCGCTGCACCTTCACTCACATCCTCATCTGCGACGTCCTCGACCGCGAGCTGTCGGCCGAGCGGCGGGCCGCCCTCCACATCGACGCAGCGCGCGCGCTCGCCGACCGGGACGCGAGCGATCCGGCCGCGCCGCTGACCGATCTGGTCCACCACCTCTTCGCGGCAGGCGATCCGTCCGCGGTCGGCTGGGCCCGGCGCGCCGCCGCGCGCGCCGCCGGCCGGCTCGCCCACGAGGACGCCATCGGCTTCCTCGAGCGCGCGCTCGCCGCCCTGCCTGCCGCCGGCGACAGCGCCGATCGCTGCGACCTCCTCCTCGAGCTCGCCGCCGCCCGCATCCGCGCCGGCCGCGGCGCCGACGGACGCACCGCCGCACGCGCCGCCGCCGACATCGCGCGCCGACTCGCCGACGGAGAACGCCTCGCCCGCGCCGCCCTCACCTACGGCGACGTGTTCGTCTGGGCGGTGGTCGATCCGATCCTGATCGAGCTCCTCGAGGAGGGGCTGGCCGGCCTGCCACCGGGCGACAGCGAGCTCCGCGCCCGGCTCCTGGCCCGGCTCGCCGCCGCACGGCAGCCGGCGGTCGATCCGCGCGGGCCGATGGACATCGGCCGCGACGCCATCGCGATGGCCGCGCGGGTCGCCGGACCGGCGGCCCGGCTGGGGGTCCTGCAGGCCGCCACCTCGGCGCTCCTCTACTTCGCGCAGCCGGACGAGCGCATCCAGCTCAACCGCGACATGATCGCGCTGGCCGGCGAGCTCGGCGACCAGCCGCGAGTCCTGCGCGGCCATCTGCGGCTGGTCTTCGATCACCTGGAGAACAACGATCCGGTCGAGGCCGACGCCGCCATCGCCGCCTGCGAGGCGCTGGCCCGCGAGCTGGCTCACCCGGCCTATCTCTGGCAGCCGCCGCTCCTCCGCGCGATGCGCGCGGTGATGAGCGGACGTTTCGCCGAGGCCGAGGAGCTGGGCGCCCGCGCCCGCGCGCTGGGCGAGAAGCTGGACGACCCCAACCTCGACCTCGGCCTGGCGGTCCAGCGGCTGGGCCTCCTGAGCGGAGCCGGCCGGCACGATGCGCTGGCGGCCGAGGCGCCCGACATCCTCGCCCGCGTCGGCCGGACCGCCGACAGCTTCTACGTCACCTCGCTCGCGGTCGCGACCTGGGCCCGGCTCGGCCGCCCCGACGAGGTGCGGGCCGCCCTCGCCCGCCTGCCGCGCGACGCCGGCTGGACGCAGGGGCGCATGATGTCCGCCTGGCTGGTCGAGGGCGCCGCCCTGATCGGCGATGGCGCCCTGGCCGCCCACCTGGTCGAGGTCCTCCGGCCCATGGCGGGGCGCAACCACTGCTGGGGGGTCGGCTCCTTCGTGTGCGAGGACTCGGTCTCGCGCCCGCTCGGCATGGCGCTCTCGCTCGCCGGGCGCCACGACGAGGCGGTCGCTGCGCTCGAGGACGCCCTGGCCGCCAGCCAGGCGCTCGGCGCCCCGCCGCTCGCCGCCCGGGTCGAGATCGAGCTGGCGGTCGCGCTGGTGCGCCGCAGCCAGCCGGCGGCGAGCGACCTGGCGCGCGCCCGCGCGCTGTTCGAGTCGGCCCAGGCGACCGCAGACCGGCTCGGCATGACCGCCTTCGCCGACGCCGTCGCCGCTCACCTCGAGCGGATGGCGCCCGCGCCGGCGCGCCCCTCACCGCCGATCAGCCAGCCGCTGCCGGTCGCGGTCGGCTTCTCGCTCGCGCGCGACGGCGAGGTCTGGGCGGTCTCGTGGGGCGGCTCGGTGTTCCGCCTGCAGGACAGCCGCGGCATGCAGATCCTCGCCCACCTGGTGAGCCATCCCGGGCAGGAGTTCCACGTCACCGATCTGTCGGCGCCCGGCGGCGCCCCGGGCCACCTCGAGGACGCCGGCGACCATCTCGACCCGGAGGCGATCGCCAGCTACCGGCGCCGGCTGGAGGAGGTCCGCGAGGAGCTCGACGAGGCCGAGCGCTGGAACGACGAAGGCCGCCAGGCGCGGCTCCGCGAGGAGATGGAGTTCCTCGCGGCCGAGCTGGGCCGCGCCGTCGGGCTCGGTGGTCGCCGGCGCAAGGCCGCCTCGTCGAGCGAGAAGGCCCGGGTCAACGTCAAGCGGCGGCTGAGCCACGCCATCGGCAAGATCGCCGAGCACAGCCCGGGCCTGGGCGCGCACCTCGAGTGGGCGGTCAAGACCGGGGTGTTCTGCTCCTACCGCGGGTAACACTGTTCCGGACCGGGTCACGCCTTCCTGTCAAAGGAGGCAACCAATGACTCTCGATCCGCAGAAACTCGATGAATTCCTCGGCAAGGTGGTGGGTGACGCCGGCGCCGCGATGAGCGCCGCGCTGGTGGTGGTCGGCGACCGACTCGGCCTCTACCGCGCCCTGACCGGCTCGCCGGCCACTGCCGCCGAGCTGGCGGCCCGGACCGGGACCGCGCCCCGCTACGTCCAGGAGTGGCTCGACGCCCAGGCCGCCGGCGGCTACGTCGCGTACGACCCGGCCGACGGGCGCTACCGGCTGCCCCCCGAGCAGGCGACCGCCCTGGCCGACGAGAGCAGCCCGGCCTTCGTGCCCGGTCTGTTCCAGGTCACCCAGGCCATCTGGGCCGCGGTCGAGAGGATGTCCGAGCGCTTCACCACCGGCGCCGGCCTGCCGTGGGGCGAGCACCACCACTGTCTGTTCGAAGGCACCGAGCGGTTCTTCCGCTCCGGCTACAACGGCAACCTGGTCGCCTCCTGGCTGCCGGCGCTCGACGGAGTGGTCGCGCGGCTCGAGCGCGGCGGCAAGGTGGCCGACGTCGGCTGCGGGCTGGGCGCCTCCACCATCCTGATGGCGCAGGCCTTCCCGCGTTCGCGCTTCTACGGCTTCGACTCGCACGCCGCGTCGATCGACATGGCGCGGCAGCGGGCCGCAGCCGCCGGAGTGTCCGAGCGCGTCACCTTCGACGTTGCCAGCGCCAGCGACTTCCCGGGCAAGGACTACGACCTCGTCGCCCACTTCGACTGCCTGCACGACATGGAGGACCCGGTCGGCGCCGCCCGCGCCGCGCGCCGCGCCCTGGCCGCCGACGGCACCTGGATGATCGTCGAGCCGTTCGCGTCGGATCGACGCGAGGAGAACCACAACCCGGTCGGACGGGTCTTCTACTCGGCCTCGACGATGATCTGCGTGCCGCACTCGCTGTCGCGCCGCGGCCCGGCGCTCGGCGCTCAGGCCGGCGAAGCTCGCCTGCGCAGCATCGCCGAGGAGGGCGGCTTCACCCGCTTCCGCCGCGCGACGCAGACCCCCTTCAACTTCATCCTCGAGGCCCGCCCCTAGATCAGCAGAACCAGACTTCGAACCGCCAAACGCGCCAAAGACGCCAAAGCAGATTTTTCTGGGTTCAGAACCAGAAAAGTTCCAGTTTGGCGGGTTTGGCGGCTTTGGCGGTTCAACAGAAGGTGCGTGCTCACGCGGCGCGGCGGATGCCGTAGTCGGCGGCGGCGAAGTCGCGCAGGCGCTCCTCGAGCTGCCGGCGGGCGCGGAACAGGCGCGACATCACGGTGCCGATCGGGACTCCGAGCTGGTCGGCGATGTCGCGGTAGCGAGCGCCGCTGAGGTCGGCCAGGATGACGACCTTGAGGTAGTCCTCGCCGAGCTCGGCGAGCGCGTCCAGGGTCTCGTCACCCAGGCCCGAGGTCAGCTCCTCGTCCGGGCGGGGCGCGCGCGCCGGCTCGTCGCCGTAGAGGGCGGCGACCGCTTCGTCGCCGGTCTCGTGGGCGAACCGGTTGTGGCGGCGCCGGCGGCGGTAGCCGCTGATGAAGCCGTTGGTGAGGATGCGGTGGAGCCAGGCGCGGCAGTTGGAGCCGGGCTCGAAGCGCGGCCAGGCGGCCAGTGCGCGGGCGAGGGTGTCCTGCACCAGGTCCTCGGCGTCGGCGCGGTTGCGGGTGTAGCGCAGCGCGGCGGCCAGGAGCTCGCCCTGGTAGGGCATCACGCTGGCGGAGAAGTCGCCCGGGCCGCCGGCGGCGGGGCGCCGGGAGGGCGACCGTTCGGAGGGGGCGGAGCTCTTCGGGGCGGCGCGTCGGCGGCGAGCCTTGCGGGCCGGGGTCTGGTCCATGCGCCGGGAATCAGCAACCGGAATGCCACGCGCAAGCGGGCGGAACCAAGCGGCGATTGCGTTCGCGTGGGCGGCCCGACACGCTCTTCGTCTCCGGCTTGACGCGCCCGATTCGCGATATGCTCGCACCTGGTGAGCCGGAAGCCACCCGTCGACGCCACGACGGTGCGCGGATCCGCCGGGCCGGGAGCCGAGGGGGTCGTCGCGACGGAGCGCGCGCTCGCCCTGACCGTCCTCTGCCACCCGGATCCAGCGCGGGTCGGCGAGGTCGCCTTCCTCGAGCCGGGCGCGCGGCTCTCGCGCCTCGAGCCGGAGTTCGCGCCGGTGGCCGACGGCGGCGCGCGCCGGCCGCTCGGTGATCCGCACGTGAGCCGGCGGCCGCAGCGCATCGAGGTCGGGGCGTCGAGCGCGGAGGTCGGCGGCGGCGGCGAGGTGATCGAGCTCGGCGATCGCATCTGTCTCCTCCTCCACCGGCGCGGGCGGCCGCGCGAGCTGCCGCCCGAGCTCGGCCTGTCGGGCTCGAGCGACGCCATCCTCGCCACTCGCGCCGAGATCCTCCGGGTCGCCGACCTCGACGCGCCGGTCCTGGTGCGCGGCGAGACCGGCACCGGCAAGGAGCTGGTGGCGCGCGCGCTGCACGCCTCGTCGCACCGGTCCGCCGGTCCCTTCGTGGCCGTCAACCTGGCGGCGGTGCCGGCGCCGATGGCGGCCTCGCAGCTGTTCGGCCACGTGCGCGGCGCCTTCACCGGCGCGGCCGGCGATCAGGAGGGCGTGTTCCTCCGCGCCGACGGCGGCACCCTGTTTCTCGACGAGGTGGGCGAGGTCCCGGCCGAGGTGCAGCCGGTCCTCCTGCGCGCGCTCGACAGCGGCGAGGTGTGGCCGCTCGGCGCCGCCCAGAGCCGCCGGGTCTCGGTGCGGGTGGTGGCGGCGACCGACGCCGACATCGAGACGCGCGCGACGGCCGGCGACTTCAAGGCGCCGCTCTTCCACCGGCTGGCCGGCTACGTCCTCCAGCTGCCGCCGCTGCGCGAGCGGCGGGACGACGTGGCGCGCCTCCTCTTCCGCTTCCTGCGCGAGGAGCTGGCCGCCGCCGGCGAGCCGGCGCGGCTCGACCCGGAGGATCCGCTGGCCGGCGAGCCCTGGCTGCGGGCCGCGGCGGTGGCGGCGCTGGTCCGCCACGACTGGCCGGGCAACGTGCGCGAGCTGCGCAACGCGGCCCGCCGCCTGGTCATCGACAGCCGCGGCGAGCCGAGCGCCCGTCCCGAGCGGCTGCTCGCCGAGCTGGGCGCCCACCGGACGGCGGCGCCGGCGAGCGGGGCGCGGTCGCTCGACTCCGCGGCGGTCCTGGCGGCGCTCGAGCGCTGCGGCTGGAAGCCGGGCGCCACCGCCGCCGCGCTCGGCATCTCCAGGACGACCCTCTACGGGCTGATGCAGCGGATGCCCGGCGTGCGCAAGGCGCGCGACCTCAGCCGCGCCGAGATCCTCGAATCGCACCGCGCCACCGGCGGCGACGTCGACCGGATGGCGAGCGCGCTGCAGGTGTCGCGGCGCGGCCTGGTGCTCCGCATGCGCGAGCTGGAGATGGACCTTGTCCGCGCGCGGCGGTGACGGGCCGAGCGGCGGCGGCCCGCTCAGGCCGAGCGCCCAGTCGACCATCGTCGAGGCACCGGCGGCTCGCCGCTCGATCGAGAGCGAGGAGACCGGCGCCGCCACGCCCGGCGCGCGCCGGCGCGAGCAGGACGGCGAGGACCCAACTGGCCCGGTGCCGGTCGGCTCGGTGCTCGACGGGCGCTACCGGCTGCTCGAGCTCATCGGACAGGGCGGCATGGGCGCGGTCTACCGGGCGCGCGACATGACGCTCGACGCCGAGGTCGCGGTCAAGGTCCTCGACCGCGAGGTGGCCGGCAACCCGAAGCTCGTCGAATACTTTCGCAATGAGGTCAGAACTGCGCGGAAGGTGACGCATCGGAACGTCTGCCGGCTGCACGACCTGGTCGAGGTCGACGGGCTCTGGCTCATCACCATGCAATACGTCGACGGCTCGTCGCTGGCCGACCGGTTGCGCGCGACCGGTGCCCTGCCGGTCGCCGAGGCGGTCCGCATCCTCGGCGACGTCGCCGCCGGTCTCGGTGCCGCGCACGCCGCCGGCGTCGTCCACCGCGACCTCAAGCCGGCCAACGTCCTCCTGGCGGCCGGCGACCACCACGCGATCGTCGCCGACTTCGGCATCGCCGCCGAGGTCAACCGGCTCGGGGTCGCCACCATGGACGTGGCCGGCACCCGCGGTTACATGTCGCCCGAGCAGGCGGCCGGCCGGCCGGTCGATGCGCGCACCGACGTCTACGCCTTCGGCGTCCTCGCCCACCGCATGCTGACCGGCGAGGTGCCGGCGACCGCGCCGACCCGGGTGGGCGCCACCGACGTGGGCGGACCGCCCGCCGACATGCCGACAGGCGTGCCGCCGGGCCTCGTCGTCCTCATCGACCAGTGCCTGAGCGGCGATCCCGCGGTCCGGCCGGCCGACGGCCGCGTCCTGGTCGCGCGCCTGGCGGCGCTGGACGAGCGGCGCGACCCGACTCCGAAGCTGGTCGAGGTCGATGCGACCCAGCGCGCCCCGCGCCGCCGGCGCGGCCGCGGGCTGGTGGTTGCTGCCGTGCTGGTCGCCGGCGCCGGCGCCGCCACCCTCGCCGTCTGGCGCCCGTGGCGATCCAGCCCGGACGCCGGCCCGGTCGGACCGCTCACCGGCAGCGCGAGCGAGATCCGCTTCGAGCCGCTGATCGCCGCCGACCTGGCGCCGGAGGACGCGGCGCTGCCCGACAGCGTGGTTCGCCTGACCATCGACGAGCTCGACGACGCCTGGAGCATGCCGGCCCGCGCCGCGGGCGACGGCGGCCCTCCGCCGGGACCCGCCACCGCACGCGCCTCGGGCCGCCTGTTCGTCGAGCGCGATCGCCGCCTGGTCCTCGAGCTCGAGCTGGTCCGCGCGGGCGGCGCCATCGACCGGCGCTTCGAAGCCAGCGGACCGCGCCCGCTGGCCATCGCGGTCGCCCGCTGGCTGGTCGAGTCCTCGATCGAGCCGGCGGCGCGCCACCCGACGGCGGACGAGCGCGCGCGGGTCTGCGCCTCGTCGGACGAGGCCTGGCGCATCTGGCGCCGCGCCCAGCGCGAGAGCCGGATGCAGAGGTGGGGCACCGTGCGCGATCTCATCGCCCGAGCGGTCGAGCTCGACCCGCACTTCGCGATGGCCCACGTCGAGCTCGCGTTCTCCTACATGCGCGGCGACGACGCGATGACCCGCGCCTACCAGCGCGCCACCGAGACCGTCTGCCCGACGCTCGACGCCCACTGGAAGAAGACGCTGGCGGCCGCCGAGCTGGTGTGGGGCGGTGAGATGAAGAAGGCCAGCCAGATGGTCGACGAGGTGCTGGCCGACCCGGCGGTCAGCCCGCGCGACAAGCAATACCTCGCCACCCGCTGGGCCTTCGGCCTCTTCTTCGGAGGTCTCAAGGCCGAGGGGCTGAGCCGGCTCGAGTGGATCGACGACCAGTACCCGTCCGACGCCGCCGCCGCCAAGCTCCTGGCCAACCACTACCTCGGCCTCGGCGATCCGGCGATGTTCGCCACCGCGCGCCGCTTCGCCGAGAAGGCGCTGGCGGTCGCGCCCTACGACCTGGCGGTGCGCGCCGACCTGGCCCGCGCGCTGCTCCTGGCCGGCGACCCGGCGGGCGCCCGCCGCCACGCGCGGATCATCGACCGCGCCGATCCGGCGGAGAAGCAGACCGCGCTGGCCGGCAACGAGGCGGAGAACAGCCTGGCCGCCCTCCACCTCGAGCTCGGCGACCTGGTCGAGGCCGAGCGCGACGCTCGCCGCCTCCTGCTCGGCTCGCCGACCGAGAAGGTACAGGGCGGCCTGGCGCTCGGCACCATCGACCTCCTGCGTGGCGCCTTCGGCTCCGGCGTCGACCGGCTCGGCGCGGCCGCCGACCTGGCGGCAGACAGCGGGGTCGGCACGGTGGCGGTCATGCTGCGCTGGAAGGCCGCCTTCTCGGCCTATCGCGCCGGCGAGCTGGACCGCGCGCGCGCCCAGCTGGCCAAGCTCGCCGATCCCGACTGGAAGGAAGAGCGCGACGTGCTGGGCGCCCTGGTCGAAGCCGGCGCGGCCCCGCCGATGGAGCGGGTCCACCACCTGGCACACGCTCGCGCCACCGCCGAGTCGATGCCCGGCATGGCGCGCCTCCAGCTCCTGCAGGTCATCGCGCACGCGCGGGGCGACTGGGCGGCCGTCCTCGCGCTCCAGGACCAGATCCGTGCCATCAGCCGCGCGCGCGGGCTGACCTCGCTCTACATGGTCGCCGACGCGCAGGCCGGCCGGGGTCAGCTGAAGGACGCCGAGGCCAGCTTCCGCCGGCTGGTCGGCGATCCGCAGGCGTGGCGCGAGCCGGTGCTGGCCGTGCGCGCGTGGCGGCGGCTGGGCGATGTCCTGGCCGCGCAGGGCGATCGCGACGGAGCCGCTCGTGCCTACCAGGAGATCCTCGCCCGCTGGACGCTGGCGCCGGCCAGCGACCCCGATCTGGCCGCCGCGCGCGGCGCGCTCGAGCGACTGAACAGTTCAACCAGCGACTCGACGTTGCCCCCCTGGTGATCGGGCACGGCAGTCCGCGCACTTGCGCGGGCGATCGAGATGGAACGAGCCTTGCGATGGGGTCTCTCCGCAACCGACGAGGGAGGCTCTCATGATGCGCGCAAGTCTGTGGTTGACGCTGACGCTGGCGATCGCCGGGTGCGAGCAGGGCGACAAGGCGGGTACTGGCGGAAAGCCGACCGAGCCGGCGGCGGCGACCACTGGCCAGGCGGCTCTTGCCGCCCAGCCGGCGCCGGCCGCTGTTCCGCAGGCGGCCGCGGCCCCCGGCGCGCCGGCAGCGGTCCCGGCGACTGCCGAGGGCGCGGCGCTCGACACCGCGAGCGATGCGCTCGACACCGCGATCGCGGCCGAACGGGGCGCGCTCGGCGCCGCCGCCGAGGCCCACCGGGCCGCCAACAGCGCGGCCGCCGAGGCCGAAAGGGCCGCGCTCGGCGCCGCCGTCGAGGCCGAGAAGGCCGCGCGGGCCGCGACCGGCGAGAGCGACTGAACCGTTCGCTGAACGGTACGGCGGTCGAACGCGCCGGCAGGCGGAGACGGAGGTCCGCGCACATGCGCGGGTGATCCGGGTGGAACGCCCCTTGCCATCGGTCCATTCCAGGCCGTCAACCAGAGGGGACAACCACATGACCATTCGTTCGACTCTCGCGCTCTCGCTCACCGCCGCCGTCTGGCTCGCCGGGGCCCCGGCCTGTACCTACAACGACGGCGACTCCGGTGACGGCGATACCGGCGACACCGGCGACGGCGACACGGGTGACGGCGACACGGGTGACGGCGACACCGGCGACGGCAACAACAATGGCGACGCGGACCCGACCTCGGGGGTCTGGGGCTACGCCGAATACGCTCCCAATCGCAACGACTGCAACCTCGACGAGACCTACGGCAACGGCGGCGGCGGCTTCGGCCTCGAGAACCACGGCGACGGCACCTTCACCGTCATCCCCAACGACGGCACCGATCCGTTCGTCTGCATTCTCGACGGCTCGTCGTTCGACTGCCCGGACCGCGCCACCGAGAGCGAGGAGATCGACAGCGACTACGACGCCACCCTGATCGGCCACGCGGTCGCCGAGGGCATGTTCGACACCGACGAGCTCGGCTCCGGCACCCAGACCGCGACCATCGCCTGCCAGGGGAGCGACTGTGGCCTGGCCGAGACGGCCCTCGGAATCGATTTCCCGTGTACGCTCGAGGTGGACTTCGTCATCGAGTACATCGGAGGGAACTGATGCGGAGCTGGACGATGGTGGTCATCCTGATGCTGGCCGCGTGCGAGCAGAGCAAGGACAAGCCGGCCGATCCGGTCGCCGCCGCCAAGGGCGAGGCGGCCGCCGCCGGTCAGGCGGCCGACCAGGCCAGCGACAAGGCGGGCGAGGCGCTGGGACATGGCGCCGCCGCCATGGGCGAGGCGGCCGGGGCGCTCGGCGAGGCGGCGGCGGCGCGGGCCGAGGCAGGCGCGGCGGCCGCGGAGGGGGCGGCCGCAGCCGGCGCAGCGACCGCCGAGGCAGCCGCCGCCCGGCTCGAGGCGGCGGCGGCCGCGAAGGAGGCCGAGCTCAGGGGCAAGGCGGCGATCGAGATGGCCGGCGCGGCCGGCAAGGTGGCCGGCGCCGCGGGTGGTGCCGCGGCCGCGGCGGGCGGCGCGAGCGCGGAGGCAGCGGCCGGGCTCGGCAAGCTCGCGCACAAGGAGCCGGTCTCCTGCGTCGGCTCGAAGAACCTCTCCCTCTCCGGCGTCCACATCAGCGGCGGGTCCGGCCCGGCGGTGAGTGTGGTCGGCAGCTGTCACGTCACCATCAAGGGCAGCCACCTGGTCTCCGATAGCGTGGCGGTGGCCATCTCCGGCTCGGCCGACGTGACCATCGAGGACAGCGTGGTGGAGGGCAAGACCGGGTCGATCAGCGTGAGCGGCTCGGCCGAGATCAGCGCCAAGGGGACCCGCTTCATCGGGCCCAAGTCGGTGACCGGCAGCGCCGACTGGAAGGATCAGGGCGGCAACAAGTTCGAGTAGGCGGCGGGCACCGACTCGAGGACGTCGGAGGCGGTGACGCCGACCGGCCCGATGCGGGCGGCCGCCAGGTCGCCCGCCAGGCCGTGCAGGTAGACCGCCGCGCGCGCCGCTTGACCGGGCTCGAGCCCCTGCCCGACCAGCGCGGCGACCACGCCGGTCAGCACATCGCCCGAGCCGGCGGTGGCCAGCGCCGGGCCGCCGGTCGGGTTGATGGTGACGAAGCCGTCGCCGGCGGCGCCGTCGCACACCAGGCTGCCGGCCCCCTTGAGGACCACCACCGCGCGGGTCAGCTCGGCCAGCGCGCGCGCCGCGGCCACCCGATCGGCCTCGACCTCGGCGGTGGTGGAGCCGAGCAGCCGCGCCGCCTCGCCCGGATGCGGCGTGACGACGACCGGCGCCCTGGCAGAGGCGATCAGGGCCGCCTCGCCGGCCAGGTGATTGAGCGCGTCGGCGTCGAGCACCAGCGGCACCGCGAGCCGCTCGAGCGCTGCGCGCACCAGCGCCTGGCCGCCGGGGCCCGGCGCCATGCCCGGTCCGATCGCGAGGGCCGCCTTGCCCTCGGCGAGCGCGAGCAACCGATCGACGGCGCCGGGCGCCTCGGCGTCGAGCGCCGCCGTCATGATCGGGTCGGGCGCGGCGATCTCGCCGCCGTCCGAGGCCAGGGTGCACAGCCCGGCGCCGGCGCGCAGGGTTGCCCAGGCGGTCAGCCGAGCCGCGCCGCGCTTGCCGGGCGAGCCGGCGACCACCAGCACGTGCCCGCGCCGGTTCTTGTGGTCGAGCGGCTGCGGCCGGCGCAGCCAGCCGGCCAGGTCGCTCGCCTCCAGCGCGGCGACCCGGATGCCGTGCGCCTGCGCCAGCTCGACCGGGATGCCGATCTCGGCCACCGTGACCCGCCCGGCGCGGGCGACCCCGGGCGCGACCGCGATCCCGAGCTTGAGGAACGCCATCGTGACGGTCCGGTGCGCGCGCACCGCGCTGCCGAGCGGCACTCCGAGATCGGCCGACAGCCCGCTCGGGATGTCGACCGCGACCACCGGCCCGCGCGCGCGGTTCATCACCTCGATGACGGCGGCGAGATGCCCGGTGACCGGGCGCGCCAGCCCGGTGCCGAACAGCGCATCGACCACCACCGGCGCCGCCTCGATCGCCTCGCGGTGCTCGGCCAGCTCGGCCGGCTCCGCGACCGAGGTGGCCAGCCCGCCGGTCTGCTCGTAGGCCGCCAGGTGCAGCTGCGCGTCACCCCGCACCTCGCCGCGCCGCGCCGCCAGGTAGACCAGCGCCTCGATCCCGCGCGACCGCAGGACGCGCGCCACCACATAACCGTCGCCGCCGTTGTTGCCCGCCCCTGCCACCACTGCCACCGCCTGCCCCCCCGGACGCCCCGCCAGCTCCTCCACCACCGCGTCCGCCACCGCCCGCCCCGCGTTCTCCATCAAGAGCGCGCCGGGCAGCCCGATCCCCTCGATCGTCGCCGCGTCGATCGCCCGCATCTCCGCCGCGCTCACCACGTACTTCATTGCGCCTCGGCGATGACGACGGCGCCGGCGACGTCCCTGGTGTGCGTGAGCGTGAGGTGCATCCTGACCACGCCCAGCTTGTCGGCCGCCGCCAGCGCCTGGCCGCGCAGGACCAGGAGCGGCGCCTCGCGCCCGCCGCCGACCACCTCCATCTCGTGCCAGCTGAGGCCGCTCGGGACCCCGAGCGCCTTCAGGGTCGCCTCCTTGGCGGCGAAGCGCGCCGCCAGGTGCATGGCGGAGTTGGCCCGCGCGAGCGCATAGGCCCGCTCGCCGTCGGTGTAGATGCGATGGGTGAAGGAATCGCCCCAGCGCGCCACCATGGAGGCGATCCGGTCGACCTCGGTCAGGTCCATGCCCACCCCGACGATCACCAGGGAAGAATACCCGGCAGCCGACAGAAGATTCACAGGGAGGGTGGGAGATCGGGAGGACAGAAGCGATTTTCTGGGTTCAGAACCAAACAAGTTCTGGTCTCCCCCTCTCGCCATCTCCCTGTGAAAATTCTGGGGCGGTGCTCAGGAGCGGCAGCAGCGGGCGAGCTCGGCGGCGACTTCCTCGGCGCGGGCGCGGATGGCCGCCTCGTCCGGCCCCTCGATCATGACGCGCGCCTTGGGCTCGGTGCCGCTGTAGCGGACCAGGACCCGGCCGTCGTCGCCCAGCTCGCGCTCGATGGTCGAGATGAGGCGCATGACGTCGGCCAGCTCCTCGATGGGCCGGCGCTCCGACACCGTCACGTTGACCAGCACCTGCGGGGTCCGGCTCATGACCCGGGCCAGCTCGGACAGCGGCCGGCCCTCGGCCGCCATCACCGCCAGGACCCGGAGCGCCGCGACGATGCCGTCGCCGGTGGTGACGTGCTCGAGGAAGATGAGGTGGCCCGACTGCTCGCCGCCGAAGTTGTAGCCGCCGCGCCGCATCTCCTCGACCACGTAGCGGTCGCCCACCTGGGTGCGCAGGAGCTTGCCCCCCTCGCGGCGCAGCGCGCGCTCGAGGCCGATGTTCGACATCACCGTCGCCACCACCGTGCCGTGCGCCAGCGTCCCGGCCTTGAGCATGCGCGTCCCGCACAGGGCCATCACCGCGTCGCCGTCGACCAGCTGGCCGTTCTCGTCGCACATGACCACCCGGTCGGCGTCGCCGTCGAGCGCGATGCCCAGGTGCGCGCCCAGCTCGACCACGCGCCGGCACATCGCGTCGGGCGCGGTGGCGCCCGCGCTGCGGTTGATGTTCTTGCCGTCCGGCTCGGCGTGGATGGCGACCACCCGGGCGCCGAGCTCCTCGAAGACCGCCGGGCCGACCCGGTAGCCGGCCCCGTGCGCGCAGTCGACCACGATCTTCATGCCGTCGAGCGTGAGCTCGCGCGGGAACGTCGCCTTGCAGTACACGACGTAGCGGCCGCGCGCGTCCTCCTGCTTGCGCGAGTAGCCGATCTCGTCGGACGACGCCCTCATCGACAGGAGCTCGTCCGAGCGCATCAGCTCCTCGATCTCCAGCTCCACCTGGTCGTCGAGCTTGAAGCCGTCGCGGGCGAACAGCTTGATGCCGTTGTCCTGGTACGGGTTGTGCGACGCGCTGATGACGATGCCGGCGTCGGCCCGCATCGACGAGGTGATGAAGGCGATGGCCGGGGTCGGCAGCGGCCCGGTCAGCCAGACGTCGGCGCCCATCGACACGATGCCGGCCTCGAGCGCGCTCTCGAACATGTAGCCCGACAGGCGGGTGTCCTTGCCGATGACGATCCGGCAGTGCCGGCCGGTCTGCCGGAGGCGCGCGGCGACCGCCATGCCGAGCCGCGACACCGTCTCGCAGGTCATCGGCTCGAGGTTCGCGACGCCGCGCACGCCGTCGGTGCCAAACAACTTCCTCGTCATGGATCGATTCCTCTCAGGGGGGCTTCGGCTTGACCGTGATCTCGGGCGGCGTGATCTCGGTGCCGACCTCCCGCAAGGGCGGGATGTGCACCTCCGCCTTGCGGGTGGGACCGCGCGCGACGTCGTCCGGATAGATGGTCACGTAGGCCGAGAGCTGGTCGGGGCGCACGTCGTCGATCGCAAGAATAGAACCCCGGAGGACGACGTGCACGCGGTCAGGATCGGCCACGAAGCGAGCCACCTCTCCGGGAGCGACCCCCTGCCCGGGCTTTATCGCCACCGGCAGCTCGATCTCGCGGGATCCCTGCTCCTCGCCCAGCACCACCTCGATCTGAACCGTGTGGCCGCCTACCACCTCGACGCCGTTCGGCGGCACCACGCGGGCATCGGTGCGGAAGCTGGCGCTCCGGCCGTCGAGCCGTACCTGCGAGGTGGCGACCGCCTCGAGCGAGGTCACCCGGCCGGCCCCGCCGCTGATCTTGACCCGGCTCGGGCTGGTGGTGACCGACTTCACGGCGTAGCCGCGGGCCGGCGCGCCGATGGTCTCGACCGTCACCGGAACTTCCTTCATCTGGCGCTGATCGAGCTCGACCTTGACGCTCGGCGGCGTGATCGAGATGAGGTCGATGCCGTCGGGCAGGCCGGTGATCATGTTCGACTCGATGAAGACCTCGCCGCCCGACGCCATGTTGCGCAGGTCGAGCTCGATCTCGTCGAGCCGGAGCTCGTGGAAGCGCTTGAGCCGCCGGCGCGAGCCCTCGACCGTGATGCTCACCTCCTTGAGCGGCTCGGAGACCAGCACGCGGTCGGGCGGCAGGAGATAGTTGACCTTGACGGTCGCTCCGGCCACCGCCCGCTCGTCGCTGTGGACCAGGATGAAGACGGTCAGCGCCAGGACCAGCGCCACGAACTTGAGCGCCGCGTTGTCGACGAACGCGCCGCGCACCCAGCGGGCCGCCGCCCGGCCGAGCGACCGCTCTCCCTCGGGACCGTCCGGCTCGCCCATCGCGAAGCTCGGCATCCGCGGGCTCGAGGCGGGCGCATCCGGCGTGCGCGTCGTCCTCGGCCGTCGCGACCGCGGTTCCGTCATCCGCCGCCGTGCTCCTCGATCGGCCGGCTGGTGGCGGCGCGCATCTCCGAGCGGGTCGACACCCGCGCGATGCGGGTCGCGGTGGACGAGGCGGCCGGATCCTCGCCGGGCGGCGGAGTCTCGGCGCCGAGCGAGGCGAACGCCTTGGCGATCTCGGCCGCCGCCTGGGCCTCCTGCGCCAGCGCGACCGACTCGCGCTCGGTCGAGTAGAACAGGCCGCGCAGCGCGCGCCGCAGCGTGTCGGGCTCCATGTCGCGAGCGATGTTGCCGCGGAAGCAGAGGCTGATCTCACCCCGCTCCTCGGAGATGACCACCGCGACCGCGTCGGTCTCCTCGGTGATGCCGAGCGCGGCCCGGTGCCGGGTCCCGAAGTTGGACGCCATCTCGGAGCGCGACAGCGGCAGCACCACGCCGGCCCGGTCGAGGCGCAGGTTCTTGATCACCACCGCGCCGTCGTGCAGGACGTTGTCGCGCGAGGGGACGAACAGGGTCACCAGGAGCTCGCGTGAGACCCGGCCGTCCACCTTCTCGCCGTGCTCGAGGAACTCCTCGAGCGAGACGTCGCGCTCGAACACCACGATGCCGCCGATGCGCCCCTTGGCCAGGTGCTCGGCGGCGTCGACCACCTCGTCGAGCGCGTGGCGGATCTCGTGGGTCCGGCCGAAGCGCGACACGTTCTGGCCGATGCGTGTCAGCGCCCGGCGGATGTCGGTCTGGAAGACGACGATGACCAGGATGATGAAGTACTCGATGAAGTTGTCGAGCAACCACGAGACCGTGGTCAGCTTGAAGCGCTCGGCCGCGAAGAAGGCGGCGCCGATCAAGACGATGCCGATCACCATCTGGGCGGCGCGGGTGCCCTTGATGGTGAGCAGGATGCGGTAGATGGCGTAGTAGACGATGAGGATGTCGAGGCAGGCGAACATGATGTCGCCCACCGACGCGTCCTGGAAGATCTCGGTGAAGATCGCGCTCACCGCGCGGCCTCCCCGCGCACCGCCCGGTAGACCGCGAGCGCGTCGCGCACGGCCGACACCTCGTGCACGCGGATGAGGTGGGCGCCGGCGGCGGCCGCTGCCAGCGCGGCACCCACGGTCGCGGCGTCCCGCTCGCCGACCGGCCTGCCGGTCAGCTCGCCGAGGAAGCGCTTGCGCGACGGACCCACCATCACAGGACATGATAGCGCGGCAGAAAGCTCCCCGGCGCGCCGCAAAAGCTCCAGGTTCTGCGCCATCTGCTTGCCGAATCCGAGCCCGGGATCCACCGCGATACGCCCCCTCAGGCTCGCCGGCAGGTCCCGGACCCTCGCCGCCAGCTCGGCGGCCAGCTCGTCGAAGCTGGGGGGTGCCGCCGCGTGCACCTGGTCCAGGCGCCGGCCGCGCACGTGGCCACACACGAACGCGGCACCGGCCTCGGCCGCCGCGCGCGCGGTCCCGGGGTCGAACAGCCCACCGCTGACGTCGTTGACCACCTCGGCACCGGCGGCCAGCGCGGCGCGCGCCACCTCCTCCTTGGTGGTGTCGATGGACAGGACCGCGCCGGTCCGCCCGGCCAGTCGCTCGATGACCGGCACCACCCGCGCCAGCTCCTCGTCGAGCGGGACGGCGGCGGCTCCCGGCCGGGTCGACTCGCCGCCGATGTCGAGCAGGTCGGCCCCGTCACCGGCCAGGGCCAGCGCATGCGCCACCGCCGCCTCGACGCTGCCCAGCCGTCCCCCGTCCGAGAACGAATCCGGCGTGGTGTTGACCACACCCACCAGGTAGGGGCGCGACCAGTCGAGGGTCGCCCCGCGGAACCGGATGGGCGGCGGCGCCGGCATCCCCGAGTTCTACCGCACGAGCGTCGTCGCCACGTCGGGACCGGCCGAGTAGTTGTCGCCCACCTCGGCGGGCGACAGGGCCCGGGCGAAGACCGCGAGCCGGTGGATCGCGCCGTGCCACGCGACGCCCTCGCCGTCCTCGCACGACGGGCTCACGCCGGTGATCGGCCCGCCGACCGCGAGCCGCTGCGAGAGGTCCCAGGTCGAGAACTTGCCGGCGACCAGCGTCTCGTTCACCACCCGGCCGTCGAGGTAGAGGCGGCGCCGCCCGTCGGCCGAGCGCGTCACGACCACCTGGGTGAGGGCCGGCTCGAGCGCGCTGTCCGGAGTATCGAGGAGCGGCTCGCCGTCGCTCTCGGTCACGTCGGTCGACAGTGCCATCGCCAGCCAGCCGGCTTCCTGCGTCAGGGCGAAGCCCTGGCAGCCGTCTCCCAGACCGAGCGTCGCCACCACCTGCTTCTCGAGGCTGAGGTCGTTCGGGGTGATCCAGGCCTCGACGGTCAGCTCCTCCGACGCCCGGCAGGCTTCGACCACGGAGGTCGCCGCGCTGCCCGATTGCAGCATGGCGTCGCCCGCCAGGACGAGGCTGCCGTCCGCCCAGGAGAAGCCGGTTCCGGTGACGTCGAGGTCGAGATGGGAGCCGCCGGTATCGGCCGCGACGGTGCCCTCCCCCTCCTCGAACTCGTAGAGCGCGACCAGGCCGTCGGCGGTGCGCCCGGCGCCGTCGATGCAGACGCCCACCACGCACTGCCCGGCGCATTCGCAGCTCGCTCCGGCGTATTCGCACGAGTCCAGGTCGCAGCAGGCTGCGCCTGCCTCGCACTCTTCGCCCGGGTCCAGCACGCCGTCGCCGCAGCGATCGTCGACCGCGGTCGGGTCGTGGCCGAGAGACGCGTTGATCTCCTCCTCCGTCTTGACGTAGTTCGAGATCTTGATCTCGTCGAGCCAGCCGGCGAACGGGAGGAGCCCCTTGGCGGTGGCGCCGATGTAGAGCGGGCGGTCGATGGGACACGGCTCGGCGGACAGGGGCTCGGTCGCCGCCAGGACGCCGCTCCGGTAGAAGCGGACATCCTCACCGTCCCAGGTGACCGCCACGTGGACCCACTGGTCCTCGCCGACCATCAGCGTGGCCGCCGGCACCACGACGCCGCTCATCACCGGATCGCTGCAATTCCCGCTCGCGACGGCGAAACGAAGCCCGTCGCCGACGATCTCGAGGATGAGCTCACCGACCATCCTGTCCGGGTCGTAGGTGCTCATCAGTCCGTGGTCGACCCCCATCTCGTCGCGCCAGACCCACATCTCGAGGGTCAGCCCATCTCCGATGTGAAGCAGCGGGCTGGGCGGCACCTTGATCAGCGGCTCGTCGACGCCGCCCCACTTGAGGTCCGAACCGTGAAAGCCGCCGACCTCGATGATGCCGCCCTCGAGGGCGCCGTCCAGCCGGTTGCCCGATCGGTCGTGGATCACCTCGGTCAGGGTGGTGTCCTGATCGAAGTCGTAATCGATGACGTTGCCCCGCACCGGGTCGCGGGGGCCGGCGTCGGCGCCCGGGCAGGAGCCCGCATCCGGCAGCTGACCGCCCGGCGGCGCCTCGAGACACGCGCCCGCCGCCAGCAGCATGGCCAGGAGGAGGCGCAGGCGGCACGCCTCCGGCTAGGCCGGCTCGGGGTCGGGATCCTTCTTGCCGACCATCGGCGGCAGGAGGGAGGGACGGCGCCGCTTCTTGGCCGCCTGGTCTTCCTCCGGCTTGGGCGTGGTCGGCTGGACCCGCGGGGTGCGCCGGTCGAGGGCGCCGCCGTTGTAGAGGGTCTCGACCTCCTCGCCGGTCAGGGTCTCGTACTCGAGGAGCGCCTTGGCCACCCGGTCGAGATGCTCCTGGTGCTCCTGCAGGAGCTTCAGGGCCCGATCGTGCTGCTCGGTCACGATGCGCCGGATCTCGGCGTCGATCCGCCGCGCGGTGTCCTCGCTGTAGGCGTCGTGGGTCGCGAAGTCGCGCCCCAGGAACACCTCGCTCGAGCCGCGCGAGAAGTTGAGCGGGCCGATGACGTCGCTCATGCCCCACTCGGTGACCATCTTGCGGGCCAGCTCGGTGGCCTGCTCGATGTCGTTGCCGGCGCCGGTGGTGCGCTGCTTGAAGGCGACCTCCTCGGCGCAGCGGCCGCCCATCATGATGCAGATCCGGTTGAGCGCGAACTCGTTGTTCATGCTCATCCGGTCCTCGACCGGCAGCTGCTGGGTGAGGCCGAGCGCGCGGCCGCGCGGGATGATGGTCACCTTGTGGACCGGGTCGACATCGCCGCCGACCATGAGCGCGACCAGGGCGTGGCCGGCCTCGTGGTAGGCCGTGGTCTGCTTCTCCTTCTCGGAGATGATCATCGAGCGGCGCTCGCTGCCCATCAGGACCTTGTCCTTGGCGTCCTCGAAGTCGGGCATCTCGACCCGCTCCTTGTCGCGCCGGGCCGCGATGAGCGCCGCCTCGTTGACCAGGCTCTCGAGGTCCGCCCCGGAGAAACCGGGCGTGCCGCGCGCGATCACCTCGAGCTCAACGTCGGCGCCGAGCGGGACCTTGCGGGTGTGAACCTGGAGGATCCCGATCCGGCCGTTGAGGTCGGGCCTGGGCACCACGATGCGCCGGTCGAAGCGGCCGGGCCGGAGCAGCGCCGGGTCGAGGACGTCGGGCCGGTTGGTGGCGGCGATGAGGATGACGCCCTCGTTCGACTCGAAGCCGTCCATCTCGACCAGCAGCTGGTTCAGGGTCTGCTCGCGCTCGTCGTGCCCGCCGCCGAGGCCCGCACCTCGATGCCGGCCGACCGCGTCGATCTCGTCGATGAAGATGATGCAGGGGGCGTTCTTCTTGCCCTGCTCGAAGAGGTCGCGCACGCGCGAGGCGCCGACGCCGACGAACATCTCGACGAAGTCGGAGCCGGAGATCGAGAAGAACGGCACGCC
>Ga0111538_10000914_pt1 | contig 40942 bp, 40 predicted proteins | sample SoiMethybrSBSTD1_FD_79669 | JGI IMG/M metagenome (GOLD analysis project Ga0111538, IMG submission 79669) | Bulk soil microbial communities from a Populus tree surrounding site in Tennessee, USA - Soil MetaG P. TD hybrid SBSTD1 (version 2)... | ecosystem: Environmental > Terrestrial > Soil >...
CCGCTCGATGTAGCCGCGGGGCCGGCGGCGTCGAGGGCGGGGAGGCATGGCGGGACCATAGCGAGTCCCATCCCACGACTCATCCCACGAAGGCAGAAGCCCGGACTCTCGTCCGGGCTGCGGGCGCCAAGGATGTGCCGTCCAACCGGCAGCCGGCTGTTGGAGCAGGAGGATCGCCCGGACGATGCACGCGGGCAGTTTCTCGTCGTATGCGGCGATGTGTGCGCCTACGGCGGCGACGTCGTACTGCTTTCCGGTGGAGCACGGCGCACATGCGTCTTCACCGGTCCCGCCGGCGGGACCGCGATTTAACCGTGGGCCGCCCGACCCTGCCGGGATTGGCAACGTCTTGGCAACGCGGTCTTGACAACCAATATGACTACGTAGACAGTGGTCCTCGACACACTATATGACTACGTAGTCAGACTGGTGGCTTGCTCGGTGAGCCGCTGACAACGCCGAAATTTCTGTCGCTCCCCTCATCGGCATCAAGGGCAGGTGACATGTCCGATCCCACGGTTCGCCGTCCGCCAGGTAGTACCGATGTCGCGCGCCTGGCCGGGGTCTCCCAGAAGACCGTGTCCCGGGTCATGAACGGCGAGCGCTACGTCAGTGCGGAGGTCCGTGACCGGGTGCTGTCGGCCGCCCGGGAACTCGGCTATCGGCGTAACACCGCGGCCCGGGCTCTGCATCTCGGCAAGTTCCACCGCATCGGCGTGGTCACGTTGGGCAGCTCGTTGTACGGCCCGGCATCGACGCTGGTCGCGCTGGAGCGTGCGGTACGCGCGACCGGCTACTCGCTGAGTCTGGTCACCACCCTGGAAGGACAGGCCGGTATCGCGCAGGGCGTGGAGACGCTGCTGAGCCAAGGTGTCGACGGCATCGTCCTGGCCGAACCGGTCGACGAAGGCGAAGGTCTACGGCTGGACCTCGACGTTCCGGTGGTAAGCCTGGGCCCGATGCCGGGGCTGACCGCGCCGGATGTCGTTGTCCTCGACGACGCGGGTGTGACCGCGGGTCGGGCCGCGACGGAGCATTTGCTCGAGCTCGGCCACGCCACGGTCTGGCATGTGGCCGGGCCGAGTCATTGGTACTCGGCACTGGGCCGGCTGCAGGGCTGGCGGGAGACGCTCGCCGCCGCCGGCGCGCCCGAACCGCCGGTCGTCGAAGGCGACTGGTCACCCGCGTCGGGCTACGCGGCGGGCCGCACGCTGGTCCGGGCAGACGATGTGACCGCTGTGTTCGTGGCGAACGACGAGATGGCCAGTGGCGTGATCCGGGCGTTCGCTGAGGCGGGCCGGTCAGTTCCGGGCGATGTGAGCGTTGTCGGGGTCGATGACATCCCGATTGCGGCGTTCCTGTCACCGCCGCTGACGACTGTGCGCCAGGAGTTCGACCTCAGGGCCGTCCGTGGGCTGGAGCTGCTGGTGGAGCGGATCGAGGGCACAGCACCCGCGACGCCGCATGACGACGTACCGGTGCATCTGATCGTGCGCGAATCGAGTGCACCGCCCCCATCATCGATGTAAGGAGTACCCCGATGCCGTTACCACGACGTGCCATGAGGTGGTTAGCGCTGGGCCTGGCTGCCACGCTCGCCACACTCGGGCTCACCGCGTGCAGCGGTTCCGACGACAAGGGCTCTACCGGCGCGTCGGCGACGGTGAGCCAGGCCGATATCGACAAGGCGATGCAGACACCGACCGAGCTGACGTTCTGGACGTGGGTGCCGGACATCCAGAAAGAGGTGGCCCTCTTCCAGCGGAAGTATCCGGCGATCAAGGTGAATGTGGTGAACGCCGGGCAGGGTCAGCCGCATTACCAGAAGCTGCGTACGGCCTTGACGGCCGGCAGCGGCGCACCGGACGTGGCGCAGATCGAGTTCCAGAACATTCCGACGTTCACCCTCACCAATAATCTGCTGGACCTGCGGCCGTATGGGGCGGGGGCGCTGAAGGACCAGTTCGTGGACTGGACCTGGGGGCAGGTGACCGGCAAGGACGGCCAGGTATGGGCGATCCCGCAGGACACCGGTCCGATGGGCATGCTGTACCGGCAGGACATCTTCGACAAGCACGGGATCACCCCGCCGAAGACGTGGGCCGAGTTCGCCGACGCCGCCCGCAAGCTGCACGCGGCGGACCCGAACGTGTACCTGACGAATCTGGCCGCGAGCGGGAGCGGTGTCTGGATGGGACTCGCGTGGCAGGCCGGCGCGAAGCAGTTCGAGTACAGCGGGGGTGAGAAGATCGGTGTTAGCGTTAACAACGCGACGTCCAAGAAACTCGCTGACTACTGGGGTGGGCTGGTCAAGGACGGCGTCGTCTCCACCGATCCGGACTTCACCGACCAGTGGTACCAGGGCCTGAACCAGGGCAAGTACGCCACCTGGCTGGCCGCGGCATGGGGCCCGGTGTTCCTGTCCACCAGTGCCAAAGACACCAGCGGCAAATGGCGGGCCGCGCCGCTACCGCAGTGGAACGCCGGTGAGAACAAGGCCGGAAACTGGGGCGGCTCCACGTCGGCTGTGATCAAGACGACGAAGAACCCGATCGCGGCGGCCAAGTTCGCCGAGTTCCTCAACACCGACGCCGAGTCAACGATGATGCTGGCGACCCAGCAGTTCCTGTTCCCCCCGACGAAGTCGACGCTGACCAATCCGACATTCGTCGGCCAGAAGCCGGAGTTCTACGGCGGGCAGCAGGTCAACGAGCTCTTCGTCCAGATCAGCGGCACCGTGTCCACCGAGTTCCAGTGGCCGCCGTTCATTGACCAGGCGTCCAACGACTGGAACGAGACGGTCGGCAAGTCGCTTGCCGACAAGTCCGATACCGGAGCCGCCCTCGATCAGTGGCAGGAACGTGTGACCTCGTACGCCAAGAGCCAGGGCTTCACGGTCAAGTAGATGTCCGCCCTGACCGCCGCGGTCCCGCGGCGCCGGCGGGATGCGTCTCGCCGGGCCGCGGTCGGCTACCTGTTCGTAGCGCCGTTCCTCGTCATTTTTGTGGCCATGCTGGTGGTGCCGCTCGTATACGCGGGCTACCTGAGTCTGTTCAGGGAACAGCTCATCGGCGGCACCAGCTTCGCCGGGCTGGACAACTACACACGGGCGTTCGGTGACGAGCGGCTCTGGCAGGGTGTGGCGCGGGTCGGCGTGTTCTTCCTCATCCAGGTCCCGATCATGCTGGTACTCGCGCTGGCTTTCGCGCTCGCGTTGGACAGCGGCGTGCTGTGGCTGAGCCGGCTGTTCCGGCTGGGCTTCTTCGTCCCGTACGCGGTGCCCGGCGTGGTCGCCACCTTGATGTGGGGCTACCTCTACGGTCCCGAGTTCGGGCCGGTCGCGCAGCTGTTCGAGAAGCTGAGCCTGGACCCGCCCAACCTGCTCGGTAGCGACCTCATGCTCGGCTCGATCGCGAACGTCGTGTTCTGGGAGTTCACCGGTTACAACATGATCCTGCTGTACGCCGCACTTCGTGCCATCCCGACCGAGCTGTACGAGGCGGCGGCCGTCGACGGGGCAGGACCCTGGCGCACCGCCTGGAGCGTGAAGATCCCCGCGCTGCGCCCGGCGCTGCTCCTGGCGCTCATCTTCTCTGTGATCGGCAGCTTCCAACTGTTCAACGAGCCGCAGCTGTTGCAACGCCTGGCGCCGAACGTCATCGACAGCGCATTCACACCCAACATATACGCGTATTCACTGGCGTTCACCAGCCAGGACCTCAACTACGCGGCGGCGGTCTCGTTCCTGCTCGGCCTGGTGATCGTCGCGGTCTCCTACACCGTGCAACTCGGCGCCAACCGGAGGAGAACATGACCGCCGCACTCGTCCTTACCGCGCCGACGGCGGCGGAGACGTCACGGCCACCGCGGGAACGGTCCGGTATGGCCGGTGCCCGGCGGAGTCCGCTACTGACCCTAGGGATGTTGGCGTTCCTGGTCTATTTCATGCTGCCGCTGTTCTGGCTTGTCGTGGCGTCGACGAAGACGACCGGTGACCTGTTCTCAAGCTTCGGGCTGTGGTTCGCCGACGGCTTCGCATTGCCGTCGAACCTGCGCCGGCTCTTCACGGTGCAGGATGGCGTGTACGGCCGCTGGCTGCTCAACACGTTCATGTACGCGGTGGTGAGCGCCGGCGGCGCCGCGGTACTGGCCGCGCTCGGCGGCTACGGGTTCGCCAAGTTCCGGTTCCCGGGCAACCGGTTGTTGTTCGGGTTGGTGCTCGGCGCCGTCATGGTGCCCAGCACCGCTCTGGCCATTCCGACCTACCTGCTGTTTAGCAAGGTGGGCCTCGTGGATACGCCGTGGGCGATCATCCTGCCGTCGCTGGTGAACCCGTTCGGGCTCTATCTGATGCGGGTCTACGCCGAGCAGGCGGTGCCGGACGGGATGATCGAGGCGGCGCGCATCGACGGCGCCGGCGAGTTTCGGATCTTCTGGAAGGTCGCGATGCGGTTGCTCGCTCCAGGCTTCGTCACGGTGCTGCTGTTCACCCTGGTCGCCACGTGGAACAACTACTTCCTACCATTGATAATGCTGAATGACCCATCACTGTTCCCGGTCACGGTGGGTCTGGCGAACTGGGCCGCGACCTCGCGGGCGGCCGGCGGCGCCAGCGGTGACCTGCTGCCGCTGGTCATCACGGGTTCCTTGTTGTCCATCATCCCGCTAGGGGCGGCATTCTTGATGCTGCAGCGGTTCTGGCAGAGCGGCCTCGGGGCCGGAGGAGTCAAGCAATGACGGATGGGCGTGTCCTGTTCGGCGCCGCGTACTACTACGAGTATCAGGCACCCGAGCTGTTGAAGACCGATCTGGACCTGATGGCCGACGCGGGCTTCACGGTGATCCGGGTCGGGGAGTCGGTGTGGTCCACCTGGGAGCCCGAAGACGGCCTGTTCCATCTGGACTGGCTGCAACCGGTCCTGGACGGCGCACACGAGCGGGGCATCGCGGTGGTGCTAGGTACGCCGACGTACGCGGTGCCGCCGTGGCTCGCCCGTCGGTATCCGGAAATCGCGGGTGAGCGGGCGACCGGCCGCCGGATCCCGTGGGGCGCCCGGCAGGAGGTGGACATCACCCATCCGGCGTTCCGGTTCCACGCCGAACGGGTGATCCGTAAGGTGGTCGCCCGGCACGGCGGTCACCCGGCGGTGATCGGGTACCAGGTGGACAACGAACCCGGCAATGAGCTGCTGCACAACCACGGCGTCTTTGAGCGGTTCGTCGACCACCTGCGGCACCGGTACGGCGACGTCGAGACCCTCAACCGCGAGTGGGGCCTGGTCTACTGGTCGCACCGGCTCTGCACCTGGGCCGACCTGTGGCGGCCCGACGGCAACGCACAACCGCAGTATGGACTCGCCTGGCGACGCTTCCAGGCTGACCTCACCACCGAGTTCATCGCCTGGCAGGCCGGGATCGTCCGGGAGTACGCCCGCCCGGACCAGTTCGTCACCACCTGCCTGTCATACAGCCGACCGGCAGTGTCCGATGAGGACCTCACCGCGACGCTCGATGTGACGGCGGGCAACCCCTACTACCTGATGCAGGATGGCCTGGCCCTGCCGGAACCCCGGCCCGAAGGCCGGGCCGCCCATCCGTGGACGACCGAGGGCACCTGGGCGTTGTACCTCAGCGCCGACCGCATGTTCTCGTCCCGGCAGGAGCCGTTCCTGGTCACCGAGACCAACGCCCAGTCCATCGGCTATCCGTGGAACAACCGACCGGCATACGACGGGCAATGGCGGCAGGCCGCGTGGGCGCTCATCTCCCGCGGCGCCCGCATGGTGGAGTACTGGCAGTGGCGCAGCATCCACTACGGCACTGAGACGTACTGGGGTGGCGTCCTGCCTCATAGCGGCCAGCCGGGGCGGACGTACAGAGAGATAGCCGGGATCGGCGCGGAACTGGCGACCGCGGGCGAGGCACTCACCGATCTCACCCCGGACTCCGATATCGCCATGCTCTACTCCACACCGAGCAAGTGGGCACTGGAAGCCCAGCCGCAACTGGCGTTGCCGGACGGCGGCGCCGATCCACACTCGTACGAGGGAATCTTCGGGCCGTTCTACCAGGGTGCGTTCGACGCCGGTTTACAGGTGCGGATCCTCCACGCCGGACAGGTCACCGCCGGCGACGCGGAAACATTCGCCGCCCACCACCCCGTCCTGGTCGTCCCCGCGCTCTACATCGCCGACGACGCCACCTTGAACTGGCTGGCGGACTACGCCGAAGCGGGGGGTCACCTGCTGCTCGGTCCACGCACCGCGTACGCCGACCACGAAGCCCGCGCCCGCCCCGAGGTCCAGCCCGCACGGCTCGCCGCGGCAGCCGGCGCCTGGTACGACGAGTTCAGCAACCTCAGCAACGACCTCCCGCTTCAGGTCCCCGACGGCTCCCCGCTGCGACTACCCGACGACGCGACAGCGACCCGGTGGGCCGACGGGCTCCACGCAGACGACGCGCAGGTCCTCGCCAGCTACGTCCACCCCCACTTCGGACGCTGGGCAGCCGCGACCACCCGACCACACGGCACCGGCCGGGTCACCTACGTCGGCACCGTACCGTCACCCTCCTTCGCCGAAGCCCTCTTTCAATGGGCCGCACCCGACACATCCCCGTGGCGGAACACCCCGCCCTCGGTGACATGTACCGGCGCGACCGCACGTGACGGCCGGCGTCTGCGCTTCGTGCACAACTGGTCTTTCGATGACGTCGACATCCCCCTGGACCACCCGGTCGTCGACGTGCTCAGCCACGAGCACCTGACCGTCGGTGACACCCTGCAACTCGGGCCTTGGGACGTCCGGATCCTCATCGAAACAACAGCCACGACCACCTGACGCCAGCCACCCTTCGCCGGCCGAACGTCGGCAGATCCGCGGACGCCGCCGTTCTCAGCGACGCGCTGCTCGTGCGGCAGCCGAGAGCCTCCCGAGCCGGGCGCATCGTCGCATCGCTGACCGGCACAGCAGCCCGTCCGTACCTCGAAACGCCGCAAGGAGCGCTCATGCGATCGCGTGCACCGACCCTGAACCAGGTCGCCGCACTCGCCGGCGTCTCCCACCAAACCGTGTCGCGCGTCCTCAACCACCACGCCAAAGTCAGCGCGAACACCCGCGCCCGCGTCCTCGCCGCCATACACCAACTCGACTACCAACCCAACACCGCCGCCCGGACCCTCGTCACGGACCGCTCCCAGACCATCGGGCTCATCACCTTCGATGGCACACTGGCCGGACCGTCCAGCATCGTGTGGGCGATCCAGCAGGCCGCTCGACAGGCCGGCTACTTCGTCAGCATCGCGAACGTGCCGCCATCAGACGCGTCCTCCATCCAGGACGCTGTGACCCGCCTCCGGCAACAGCGAGTCGACGGCATCCTCAGCTTCACCCCGACCACCACCGCCCGTACGGCACTCCGCGACGTCCCCTCAGCGATACCACTCGTCGCGATCGGCGCCACCACACCCAGCCGAGCCATCGGCCCACCCACGGTCGGAATCGACAACCGGGCCGGCGCCGCGCTTGCCACCCGCCACCTACTCGCCCTTGGCCACCACACCGTGCACCACGTGGCTGGCCCGCCCGACTGCCCCGAGGCGTCCGAACGGACCACCGGCTGGCGGCACGCACTCCGCGCCGCCGGCCGGCCGGTGCCTCAGGCCCGCACCGGTGACTGGAGCGCCGCATCCGGATACCGCGCCGGTGAACTCCTCATCGCCGACAGGTCGGTGACCGCCATCTTCTGCGGCAACGACCAGATGGCCATCGGCGTCCTCCACGCCCTCCATGCGTCCGGCAGATCCGTCCCGGGGAACGTCAGCGTCGTCGGCTTCGACGACCTGCCCGAGACCGCGTTTCTACTGCCGCCGCTGACGACTATCCGCCACGACTTCGCAGAGATCGGCCGTCGCAGCATCCACCTCCTGATCAGGCAGATCACCGATGACGTCCGAAACCTCACCATCCCTACTGCCATATCGCCGCGGCTGGTCGTCAGAAGCAGCACCGCACCGCCACCCGTCAGCAGTTCCAACGTCTGAAGGAGCGCCACATCGACCTCGGCGCGTGGGACGACCGGATCCTCTCCACCAAGAACGAGAGGCAGCGATGACACCGGGAGAAAACATGCAGATCCGTACGCTCGGCAAGACCGGGCTGCAGGTGACCGAGCTGTGCGTGGGCACCAGTGCGATCGGCAGCATGCCGAAGACGTACGGGTACGAGGTGGCCGAAGACAGGGCGCTGGAAACGCTGCGCCGGGTGTTCCACGGGCCGATCACCTTCATCGATACCTCGAACGAGTACGGTCAGGACGGCTCCAGCGAACGCCTGATCAGCACCGTCCTGCGCGAACTCGGCGGTGTGCCCGAAGGGTTTCTGGTGGCGACCAAGGTGGATCCGGACTCGACCGGAGACTTCTCCGGCCGGCGGGTGCACGCCTCGGTGCGGGAGAGCCGGGAACGGCTGGGCCTGGACCACCTGCCGCTGGTCTACCTGCACGACCCCGAGCGGATTTCCTTCTCGGAGGCGACAGCGCCCGGTGGGCCGGTCGAAGCCATGCGCCAGATGCAGGCCGACGGCGTCATCGGCCATCTGGGTGTGGCGGGCGGCCCGATCGAGCTGCTCCGGCGGTACGCCGACACGGGGGTGTTCGAGGTGGTCATCACCCACAACCGGTTCACGCTCCTGGACCGGTCGGCGCAGCCGCTGCTGAACGACTGTGCAGACGCCGGAGTCGCCGCGGTCAACGCCGCACCGTTCGGCAGCGGCCTGCTCGCCAAAGGCCCGGACGTCACCGACCGCTACTTCTACCAGTCGGCGCCGCCGCAGGTCATCGAGGCAACCGAGCGGATCCAGGCCGTCTGCGAACGCCATGGTGTGCCGCTGGCCGCCGCAGCGCTGCAGTTCTCCCTGCGTGATCCGCGCATCGCCTCCACCATCGTCGGCATCACCCGGCCGGAGCGGGTCGAACAGACGCTCGAACTCGCCAAGCTTCCGATTCCGGAGTCGCTGTGGCACGAGATCGATCCCGCACCCGAGGAGGTCTGGCTTTCGTGACCACGACGTCCGCCACCATCGACAGCGGGCCGCGGACCCGGTTCTTCCTGCGACTGGACAGGGCAATGCCCGAGCAGGTCAGCGACAAGGCGGTCTCGCACACGACGAAGGCCGAAATCGCAGACCTCGCGCAGCGCACCTCGGACTTCGGTCTCCGCCTCGAACTCGCTGGCCCGTCCGTCAAGCCCGGGCGCGGGGGGACCACAGTCGCGAGCCTCCGCCATCTCAGTCAGGCGCTCTGCAGATACCGTTCCGCCGGAGGGTCGAACCTGGTCAAGGGAGAGGTCTGATGGAGTTCTCATCCGGACTTCGGGCTGCGGTGGATCGTGTGATTCCGCAAGATGACCGTCCTGGGGGCTGGGCCGGGGGCGTCGCGGCATATGTCGCGGCATCTCCCGACCTCGGCTGGGCGGCCGATGCCCTGTTGCGACTGGACAAGCGACTGGAAGAGCTCACCGCAGGGCGCTCGTTCGTCGATCTCGCTCCGGAGCACCAGGACGAGCTCCTCAACATCCTGGCTTCAGGTCCGCAAGGCGCCGCCGATTTCGCAGCCTTGCGCCGTATCGCGTTCGAGGGCTACTACGCCGCCCGCGAAGGCGCGTCCCCTGCGGGGCTTGATCTGGTGGGCTTCCGCGCCGTGCCGGAGGGGGTCGAGCCGGTGGAGTCGGACCTCGTGCCGGACGTCGGCATCGGCGGCGTGCGGCGCGACTATGACGCGATCATCATTGGCAGTGGCCCCGGAGGCGGCGTGGCCGCTCAGCTCCTGGCGCGCGCTGGTCGTCGCGTGCTCGTGATCGAGCGAGCGCTGCGATCGCCCAACGCCGCATTGCGCGGCGATCACCTGCGTGGAAAGCGCAACGCCGTGTACCGGCCGACTGCCGGGCCGGGGGCCGGTCACCCGCGCGTCGCACTGCTCCCCGACGCCGACCGCGTTCTCGACGGGGTCGACGACGCTTCGCTCTACGGCTTGAACGCGAACGCGATGGGTGGTGGCACGAGACTGTGGCAGGGAATGGCTTGGCGATTCCTGCCGGAGGACTTCCGGATGGCCTCGGTCTACGGCAACCCTGAGGGCGCGAGCCTGGCCGACTGGCCGGTCTCCTACGCTGACATGGAGCCCTACTATTCCCGTGCGGAGCTGGAGCTCGGTGTCGCCGGCAGCGAAGGTAACCTCACCACGAGGACGCCGAGATCCACCCGCTACCCGCTGCCGGCCTTCGGTACGGAGCCTGCGCGCGAGCTGCTGGCCGGCGCCGCGGAACGGCTCGGCTGGGGTTGGGGACCCATACCGCTGGCACTCAACAGCGAGCCCCACGACGGGCGGCCTGCGTGTGTGCGCTGCCCACAGTGCGTCGGACACGCCTGCCCGGTGGACGCCAAGAACGGCAGCCACAACACGTTCCTGCCGCGGGCCGCCGCGACGGGCAACTGCGACGTGCTCTACGACGCCGAGGCGATCGAGGTCCAGGACGGGAGCGGCGACGCGCGTGTGACGGTCATGGCGAACACGTCCGGCGACCCCGTGCGCCTCGATCTGCGTGCCGATGTCGTCGTGGTGGCCGCTGGTGCGGTGGAGACCGCTCGGCTGCTTCTGGCCAGTGGGATCGGGAACGACCACATCGGACGCCACCTGCATGACCACCGTTTCGCCACCGTGGCCGGAACCGTCACCGAGTCGGTGAAGCCGTATCGCGGTCCCGGTCACTGCATCGCTACGTTGGATCACGTCCACACCGACTCGATCCGGTGGGGCGGCGGAGTGCTCGTCGACCTGGTGCCTCTGCTTCCCTTGACCGCCGCATCCACCCCGGTACCGGGTGTTCCTGCATGGGGCAAGGAACACAAGGCCTGGATGGCCGGCCAGCGTGCGAACATGCTCGGTATCTTCGGGATTGGGCAGGAGATCCCGATGCCGATGTCGCGGGTGACACTCGGTGACGTGCGCGACCGATGGGGGCGACCGGGAGCCGCCTTACGCAAACTCGTTCACTCGGCTTCGGTCGAGGTCGAGGACGGCATGGCAGTCCGCGCCGAGGAGTGGTTGCGCTCTGCCGGCGCGACCGGACTGTTCCGGCAGCGCGGCCCTGCGACGGCCTCGGCGGCGGGCGAGCACTCGTGCGGCACCGCACGGATGGGCCTCGATCCGACCTCGAGCGCGACGGATCCATTCGGCCGCCCATGGGGCGCCCGAAGGATCGTGGTCTGCGACTCGTCGTTGCACGCCACGAACGGCAGCGTGAACCCGACGCTGACGATCGTGGCGAACGCGTTGCGAGTCGCGGAACACCTGGTCTCAGCGTGGCCTGCGACCGCCGCGGGTCGGATCGCCTGACGCGCGGGAAAGAGGTGCCCGGACGCCGGCGCGTGCCGGACGGCATTGGCTCGGAAATGCGGATACCCCAGCCGTCCGGCCGGTGCCTCCTCGATCGTCTCTTGAACGCGAGAACCGCTTCAACGATCAGTGTTCGATCAACTGCGATGCGCGTTTGCAGTTCTGTGACGTGCCCCCGGCAGGATTCGAACCTGCGCTCCCGCCTCCGGAGGGCGGTGCTCTATCCCCTGAGCTACGGGGGCCAAACTGCGCGAACCAGCCGCGCGACCACAGAACTGTAGCAGAGCCACCTTCCCCGCCGCGCTCGGGTAACCACGCCGGCCGGCCCCGGCCCGGGATGGCCGATCTTGGACGTTTGCCATCGCTCCGGCGACAGCAAACGTCCAAGATCGCGGAGCAGGGCGAGCGGAGCAGGGCGCGCGGAGCGGCCCGCACAAGCACGCGAGTAGAACACCGCTGCTACAACGGCTGGGCGCCCCAGGCTTTCAGCATTTCGCGCATGGCTTCGATCTCGCCCTGCTGGGCGTTGCGCATCTGCTCGGCCAGCTCACGTACGCGGTCGTTGTCGGTGGTCTGTAGCACGGCGTCGATCATGTGGATGCCGCCCAGGTGGTGGCGCAGCATGAGCTGGCAGAACAGGATGTCGGCGTCCTTGCCGGACGAGTTCTCCAGCTTCGTCAGCTCTTCCTTGCTCGCCAACCCCGGCATGCGCCCATCGGCCTGGAGCATGCCCTGCCCGTTGGGCACCCAGGCCATCGGCGGCTTGTCGGTGGTCAGTGGCAGCCGCCACTCGCGCAGCCAGCCCTCCATCACACCGATCTGGTACTGCTGCGACGTGGCGATGTCGTACGCCATCCGGCGCAGCGTCGAGTCCTGGCCGCGGTCGTACTCGACCATTCCCATGTGGACGGCCTGGCCGTGGTGCACCGTCATGTCGCGGGCGAAGCCCGCCTCGGCGGAGTCGTTGCCGGGAGCCGTGAGCACGGGGGTGAGGCGTCCGGCGGCGTAGCCGAGGCCCATTCCCACCAGGAGCACCACCACCGCGGCGATCATGGAGATCCGACGGCCCCGGCCGCCGCCCCCGGACCGCTCGGGCTCCTCGACCGAGGACGAGGACGCCTCCTCGGCCGGCACCACGTCGGTGTCGGCCGAGGACGCACGGGAACTACGCGACATCAGCCACCCGTCTGGGCGCCAGGCTGCTGGGCCGGCTGCAGGTCGCGCGGAGTGGTACCGGTCTCGGTGATGCCGCCGGAGCAGGACGCCGCCTCGACCGCCGCGTTCTTGCGGGTGGCCTTGATGAACTCGTCGATGCGCTTGTCGGCCGGGTTGTTGACCTTCAGCTGGAAGCCCCACGCCTGGACGGACACCGCCGCGTCCATGTTCTCCATCGGGCTCATCAGCGTGTACTCCTTGCCGTCGACCTTCTTCGCAAGCGCGGCGATCTGGTCCTTGTTCAGCTTCGCCGGGTTGTAGACGATCCAGACGGCCCCGTGCTCCATGCTGTGCACCGCGTGCTCGTTGGCAATCGGCGCGTCGTAGACGTCGCCCATGCAGTTCTGCCAGTCCGGGTTGTGCTTGCCGGCGACCGGCGGGTTCTCCGGATACGTGATCGGGCCGGACTGGTGCTGCGCCGGCTTGACCATGTTCGGGTCGGTCTTGCGGAAGTTCTTCGCCCCGTCGATGTCGCTGACCCGGTCGGAGACCGTCTTCGCGCTGTCGTACACCTTCCAGCCCGCGAAGCCGATGATACCGACGGCGATCAGGATGACGGCGGTGAACAGGAGTATCGGCCCCCAGTTGCGGCCCTGGCTCACCTTGACCGGCGCGATGGGCCGGCGTCCGCCGAACTTCGCGGCCGGCTTCGAGACCCCCGCCTTCGCCGCGGGCCGGGTCCCGGCCGACTTCGTGCCCGCCGACCGCGTACCCGCCGACTTCGTCCCGGTTGCCTTGGCCGCGGCGGCCTTTGAGGCGCCGGCGGTCTTCGAGGCGCCGGCGGTCTTCGAGGCGCCGGCGGTCTTCGAGGCGCCGGCCGACTTCGTCGCGGACGACTTCTCCTCGGCGTCGGCCTTGGCCGCCGCCGAAGCCGCCGCCGACCTCGCCGCGCCGGCCGCCTTCGCCCCAACCGACCGGGTCGTGCCGGTGGCCTTGGACGTCCTGGCCGCCGCCCCGGTGGCCTTGGCCCTCGTGCCGGCGGGCTTCTCCGGTGCCGACTCGTCCTTGTCCAGGTTCGGCTTGCCACCGGCCGTGGCCTTGGTCGCCGATGGCCGGCGCGATCCGCCGCCCTGGGGTGTACTGATGCTCATGGGCCTCGTCCGTCGATGGGGGTCCGGGTGTCAGCGTGCGCCACGCACCTGCCGACGAAACCGCCGGCCGGGGCGCTGCCAAGTATGGGAGTCTACCCCCGATAACATTGGTCAGTGACTCCCGCTGAACTCGCTGCGCTCGTGCTGGATGCCGCCCGTGCCGCACTTGCTGCGCGCGGGCTCGACCTGTCAGTTCTCCCAGCTTCAACGAGCGTGGAGCGCCCACGCAACCCCGAGCACGGCGACTATGCGTCGAATCTAGCCCTTCAGCTTGCAAAACCGGCCAAAACGCCGCCCCGCGAGCTCGCATCGGGCATCGCGGAACAGCTCAGCCAGCAGAACGGCATCAAGTCCGTCGAGATCGCCGGCCCCGGCTTCCTGAACATCCGCCTCGACGCGGCCGCCGCCGGTGAGCTCGCCCGCATCGTGGTCACGCAGGGCGAAGACTACGGCCGCAGCACCGCACTGAACGAGATGAAGATCAACCTGGAGTTCGTGAGCGCGAACCCGACGGGTCCCGTGCACCTCGGGCACACCCGGTGGGCCGCCGTCGGCGACTCGCTCGGCCGCATCCTCGCGGCGGCGGGCGCCGAGGTGACCCGGGAGCACTACACCAACGACGCCGGCGCGCAGCTCGAGCGCTTCGGCCGCTCGCTGAAGGCCGCCGCCGACGGAAAGCCGACACCCGAGGACGGCTACGGCGGCGAGTACATCCAGGACATCGCCACCAAGATCAAGAGCGAGCACGACGACCCGACGGAGGAGACCTACCGCGAAGAGGGCTACCGCCTCATGCTCGCGGAGATGAAGGCCAGCCTCGAGCGGTTCAACGTCCACTTCGACGTCTGGTTCTCCGAGCGCAGCCTGCACGAGGGCGGAGCCGTCGAGCATGCCCTCGAGGTACTGAGAAAACAGGGCCACATCTACGAGCACGAGGGCGCCACCTGGCTGCGCACCACCGAGTTCGGTGACGACAAGGACCGGGTCATCGTGCGCAGCAACGGCGAGAAGACCTACTTCGCCGCCGACTGCGCCTACTACATCAACAAGCGCGAGCGCGGCTTCGAGCGCTGCGTCTACCTGCTCGGCGCCGACCACCACGGTTACGTCGGCCGGCTCAAGGCCATCGCCGCCTGCGCCGGCGACGACCCGAACCACAACATCCAGGTGCTCATCGGCCAACTGGTGAACCTGATGCGCGGCGGCGAACCGGTGCGGCTGTCCAAGCGCGCGGGCACCATCATCACGCTCGACGAACTCGTCGACGTGGTCGGAGTCGACGCCGCCCGGTACTCGCTGGCCCGCTCGTCGACCGACTCGCCGCTGACCCTGGACATCGACGAGATCAGCCGGCAGGCACCGGACAACCCGGTCTTCTACGTGCAGTACGCCCACGCCCGCATCGCGAGCCTGCTGCGCAACGCCGCCGAGATGGGCATCGACAAGGGCGATTTCAAGCCCGAACTGCTCGAACACGAGAAGGAAATCGAACTCCTCAAGGCCGTCGGCGACTTCCCACAGGTGGTCACCACCGCGGCCGAACTCAGCGAGCCCCACCGCGTGGCCCGCTACCTCGAGGAACTGGCGACCACCTACCACCGGTTCTACGACAGCTGCCGGGTCCTCCCGCGCGGCGACGAGGCACCCACCGATCTGACCCGGGCCCGCCTGTGGCTGGTCGAGGCGGCACGCATCGTGCTGGCCAACGGCCTGGGCCTGCTCGGGGTCAGCGCACCCGAACGGATGTAGGAAGGCATGCGCGCACACGAAGCCGGCGCTCTGCACGGAGACCTGGGAACGAGAGGGCCGGCCTGGCTCCGCACACCGCAGGACATCAACGCGCTCGAACCGCCGCTGTGGCCGTCGACGGTCGAAAGGTCCGAAGCGGGAAGCCTGACCATCGGCGGCCTGGACGTGCGCGACCTGGCCGCCGCCCACGGCACGCCGGCATATCTTCTCGACGAGGCCGACGTGCGGGAGCGCTGCCGGCGTTTCCGCGACGCGTTCAAGGGCGCCGACGTCTTCTACGCGGGCAAGGCGTTCCTGTGCAAGGCGATGGTGCGCATCATCGCCGAGGAGGGCCTGCACCTCGACGTGTGCAGCGGCGGCGAGCTCACCACGGCGCTCGCGGCCGGCTTCCCGCCGGAGCGGATCGGCCTGCACGGCAACAACAAGTCGCCCACAGAGCTACGAAAAGCCGTCGACAACAACGTCGGCCGCATCGTCGTCGACTCGTTCGAGGAGATCGAGCGGCTCACCGCCATCGCAAGATAATGCGACAGGCGCCCAAGAGTCATGGTCCGCGTCACCGTCGGCGTGGAGGCGCACACCCACGAGTACATCGCCACCGCGCACGAGGACCAGAAGTTTGGTTTCTCTCTGTTCGGCGGCGCGGCGTCCGCCGCGGTCGAGCAGATCATCAAGGCCGACGTGCTCGAGCTGACCGGGCTGCACTCGCACATCGGCAGCCAGATCTTCGACGCGTCCGGCTTCGAGCTGTCCGCGAAGCGGCTGCTCCAACTGCACAAGCAGATCCGCGACCAGTATCAACGAGAACTGCCCGAGATGGACCTCGGCGGCGGCTTCGGCATCGCGTACACCACCCAGGACGACCCGGCCGAGCCCGCCGACCTGGGCGCCGCCCTGTTCGGCCTGGTCAAGCGCGAATGCGACGCCCTGGGCATCACCCCGCCGCGGATCAGCATCGAACCGGGCCGGGCGATCGTCGGCCCGGCCATGTTCACGCTGTACGAGGTGGGCACCGTCAAGGACGTCGACGGCATCCGCACCTACGTCAGCGTCGACGGCGGGATGAGCGACAACATCCGCACGGCGCTGTACGACTCCTCCTACAGCGCGACCCTCGCCGGCCGGGCCTCACACGAACCGCCGATTCTGGCCCGTGTCGTGGGAAAACATTGCGAAGCCGGCGACGTGATCGTGAAGGATGAGTTCCTGCCGGCCGACGTGCGGCCAGGAGATCTTCTCGCCGTACCCGGCACCGGCGCCTACTGCCGCAGCATGGCGAGCAACTACAACCACGTACCGCGTCCACCGGTGATCGCCGTCGCCGACGGCACGGCCCGGGTCATCATGCGGCGGGAGACCGAGGACGACCTGCTCGCGCTCGACGTGGGCTAAGGGGAACAGAACATGGTGAAGATCGCGTTGCTCGGCTGCGGAACCGTCGGCAGCGAGGTGGTGCGGCTACTGCACGGGCAGTCGGCCGACCTGACCGCGCGCGTGGGCGAACCGCTGGAGATCGCCGGCATCGCGGTGCGTCGCCCGGCGCGGGCCCGCGCCGAGCTTCCGGTCCCCGGCGACCTCTTCACCGCCGACGCCCTGGGCCTGGTCAAGCGCGACGACATCGACGTCGTGGTGGAGGTCGTCGGCGGGATCGAACCGGCCCGCACCTGGCTGCTGGAGGCGCTGCGGCGCGGCAAGAGCGTGGTGACGGCGAACAAGGCGCTGCTCGCCGAGGACGGCGCCACCCTGCACGACGCGAGTGCCGAGGGCGGGGCCGACCTGTTCTACGAGGCGAGCGTCGCCGGCGCCATCCCGCTGCTGCGGCCGCTGCGCGAGTCACTGCACGGGGACCGGGTCACCCGGGTCATCGGCATCGTGAACGGCACCACGAACTTCATCCTCAGCGCGATGGACGCGTCCGGCGCCAGCTTCGCCGAGGCCCTGGAGGAGGCGACGGCGCTGGGGTACGCCGAGGCCGACCCGACAGCCGATGTCGAGGGCTTCGACGCCGCGGCCAAGGCGGCGATCCTCGCGTCGCTGGCGTTCCACAGCCGGGTCACCGCCGCCGACGTCTACCGCGAGGGCATCACCGAGGTCACGGCGACCGACGTCGCCAGCGCGCAGGGGATGGGCTGCGTGATCAAGCTGCTGTGCATCGCGAACCGGGTGGACGACGCGGTCAGCGTCCGGGTCCACCCTGCCATGATCCCGCGCAGCCACCCGCTCGCCAGCGTCGGCGACGCGTTCAACGCGGTGTTCGTCGAGGCCGAGGCCGCGGGTCAGCTCATGTTCTACGGCCGCGGCGCCGGGGGCGCGCCGACGGCCAGCGCGGTGCTCGGCGACCTCGTCGCGGTAGCCCGCAACCGCCGCACCGGCGCCCGGGCCGCCAGCGAGAGCGCCTACGCGGCGCTGCGGGTGCGCCCGATCGGCGAGGTCGTGACCCGGTACCACGTCTGCCTGGACGTGGCCGACCGGGCCGGCGTGCTGGCCACCGTCGCGGGCGTGTTCGCCCGGCACGGGGTCAGCATCGCGACGGTCAACCAGGCGGGCCGCGGCGCGGACGCCGTCCTGGTGATCGTCACCCACCGCGCACCCGACGCCGCGCTCGCGGCGACGGTCGCGGAACTGCGCACGCTCGACGCGGTGAAGGCCGTCGCGAGCGTGCTGCGCGTGGAAGGGGACGTGTGAGATGACCGAGCGAAGCGAGGCCATCAGGCTAAGCAAAGCCGAGGCGCGAGCGGATCGGCGGCAGCACTGCACCTCGCGAAGCGAGGTGCAGTGATGTGGCGCGGTTTGATCGATGGTTTCAGGGACCGGTTGCCGGTCACCGACGCCACTCCGGTGGTGACGCTGCACGAGGGCAACACGCCGCTGGTACCGGCGCCGGAACTGTCCCAGCGCACGGGCTGCGACGTGTACCTCAAGGTCGAGGGCGCCAACCCGACCGGCTCGTTCAAGGACCGCGGGATGACGCTCGCCGTCTCCAAGGCGGTCGAGGCCGGCAACAAGGCGATCATCTGCGCGTCGACGGGTAACACGTCGGCCTCGGCGGCGGCGTATGCGGCCCGCGCCGGGATCACCTGTGCCGTGCTGGTGCCCACCGGCAAGATCGCGCTCGGCAAGCTGGCGCAGGCGCTCGTGCACGGCGCCAAACTGCTCCAGGTGGCCGGCAACTTCGACGACTGCCTGGCGCTCGCGTCGAAGCTGTCGCTGGACTACCCGGTGGCGCTGGTGAACTCGGTCAACGAGTTCCGCCTGCACGGCCAGAAGACGGCCGCGTTCGAGATCGTGCAGGCGCTCGGCGACGCGCCCGACATCCACTGCCTGCCGGTCGGCAACGCCGGCAACATCACCGCGTACTGGATGGGCTACGTCGAGGATGCGGCCGCCGGCAACGCGTCGAAGCGGCCGCGCATGTTCGGGTTCCAGGCCTCGGGCGCGGCGCCGATCGTGCGCGGCGAGGTGGTGCCCGAGCCGTCGACGATCGCCACCGCGATCCGGATCGGCAACCCGGCGTCGTGGACGAAGGCGCTCGACGCGAAGCGCGAGTCCGGCGGCGTGATCCAGGCGGTGACCGATCGGGAAATCCTCTCCGCGTACCGGCTGCTGGCCCGCTCCGTCGGGGTGTTCGTCGAACTGGGCAGCGCGGCGAGCGTCGCCGGGCTGTTGCAGACGGCGGCCGCCGGCGACCTGCCGGCCGGCTCGACGGTGGTCTGCACGGTGACCGGGCACGGCCTCAAGGACCCGGAGTGGGCCATCGCAACGGCGCCGTCGCCTGTCACCATCGCGGCCGAGCCCTTGGCAGCGGCAAAGGCGCTGGATCTCGCGTAGCGTCTGGACCGTGTGGTCGGTCCTTACCCGCAACCCTGACTTCCGGCGGCTGTTCATCTCGCAGCTGGTGCTGTTCGGCGGCGACTGGTTCGTCCTGATCCCGCTGCTGACGCTGCTGCCCAAGCTCACCGGCAGCGGCCTGTGGGGCGCGCTGGCGCTGGCGACCGACATGGCCCTGCAGGCCCTGCTGCTGCCCTACACCGGCACCGTGGCCGACCGGCTGGACCGTCGCAAGATCATGCTTGTCGCCAACGTGGTGAGCATCACGGTGGTGGCGGCCCTGCTGCTCGTCCGCTCGGCCGGCACGGCGTGGATCGCGATCGTCGCGGTGGGGCTGTTGGCGGTCGCGAAGGCGTTCTACACGCCGGCGGCCGGGGCGGCGCTGCCCAACACCGTCCCGGCGTCGGATCTGGCGAAGGCGAACGCGCTCTCCGGGTCGGCCTGGGGCACGATGCTCGTCGTCGGGGCGTCGCTGGGCGGGTTGGTGTCGGCGGCCGTCGGGCCGTACGTGTGCTTCGCGATGACAGTCGGCTGCCTGTTGATCTCGGCGCTGCTGGTGTGGAGGATCCGGGCGCCGCTGCAGGCCGGCGTGGTCGCCGAGCGGGCCGCGCCGTTCACGGCGATCCGGGAGGCGCTGCGCTACATCGGCGGCCATCCCCGGGTCGCGGCGCTGGTCACCGTCAAGTCGGCGATCGGATTCGGCAACGGCGGACTCGTGGCGTTTCCGTTGCTGGCCCTCGTGTACGGGATCGGCGAGACGGGCACCGGGCTGCTCTTCGCTGCCCGCGGCCTGGGTGCGCTGATCGGGCCGCTGCTGCTCGGCTGGGTGCTCACGCGGGAGCGGTGGCTGCTGCCGGCGCTGGCCGTGTCGATGGGGCTGTTCAGCGTGTGCTACCTCGGGATCGCGGCCACGACGGTGATCTGGGTGGCGCTGCCCCTGGTGGTGGTCGCGCACATGGCCGGCGGCGCGAACTGGATGATCTCGAACTTCGCCCTGCAGACCGAGGTGCCCGACGGCCTGCGCGGCCGGGTCCTGGCCGCCGACATGATGATCGCGACGCTGGCGATCGCGGTGAGCCAGTTGGTGGCCGGCGCGTTCGTCGACAGCGTGTCGCCGCGGGTGGTGATCGCGGTATCCGGCGCGGTGACGGGCGCCTACGCGATCGTCTGGCGGCTGATCACGCTGCGCCTGATGCGCCACGCACCGGCCGCGCTGCCGTAATGCCCCGGCCTACTGGCGGTGGTTCGGGTCCTCGGGCGGGGGGCCGTCGAACGTGCCACGGGGGATCGACCAGACCCCGGACATGATGTTCCAGTCGTTCGGGTGGGCCTGCTGCGGCGGCGTCCAGCCGCCCGCGCCCTGCCCACTGTGGGCCGGCGCTGCCGGCGGCCGCTGTGCGTGCTGCCCGTGCTGTGCGTGCTGCCCGTGTGCGGCGTGGCCGTTGGCCTGGGCCGGGACGTGGCGGCCGTGGGCCGGAGCGGCGGCGGCCTGGCCCGCCGGTTGGCCCGCCATTTGGCCCGCCGGTTGGTCCGCCGGTTCGCCGTCGCCGAAGTTCACCGCGGCGAACAGCAGCGCCACCGCGATCGAGATGACCACACCGGTGACCAGGATGCCGACGCTCGAGTGCCCGGCGCCGGCGGCGATCTCGGCCTGGCTGTGCTCCGCGGGCACGGTGATCAGCCACCAGACCAGCTGGTAGAGCATCCAGGCGATCAGCGTGAGGCAGGCGGCGGCGGCCAGCAACGTTGCCCGGCGGCTGACCTGCTGCGCTCGCAGGAGCGTCATGATGCCGCCGGTGAGCGTGACCGCCAGAAGAAGAATGTCGGCCACGACGGCCGCCCACTGCTCCATGTCGTCTCCCGCCCCTGCTTTTCGCCCGGCCCACCGTAACGTGTCGTGCCCCGGGAATAACATGCCCGTTCATGGCGCTTATCTCGACGCCGGTACACATTCGCGTGCCGGCAACCAGCGCGAACATCGGCCCGGGCTTCGACGCCCTCGGCCTCGCGCTGTCCCGTCACGATCTGGTCGAGGCCCGCGTCGCGGGCTCGGGCGTGCGGGTCGAGGTGGCCGGGGAGGGCGCCGGCGAACTGCCGACCGACGGCTCGCACCTGGTGGTCCGGGCGATGGCCGCCGCATTCGAAGCGCTCGGGGAGAGCCCGCCCGGGCTGCGGCTGCGGTGCCGCAACGGCATCCCGCAGGCGCGCGGGTTGGGGTCGTCCTCGGCGGCGATCGTGGCCGGGGTGCTCCTGGCCCGGGCGCTCACCGCGGGTGGGGCCGAGCGGCTCGACGACGCGGCGGCGCTGGCCCTGGCGAGCCGGATCGAGGGTCACCCGGACAACGTGGCCCCCTGCCTGCTCGGCGGGTTCACCATCGCCTATCTGACAGACGGTGTCGGGCGGGCGGTGCGGCTCACGCCGTCGCCGTCCGTGACGCCGGTGGTCTACGTGCCCGCGGAGCGCGGGCTCACCGCGGAGGCGCGGGCGGCGCTGCCGAGTGACGTACCCCACGCCGACGCGGCGTTCAACGCCGGCCGGGCGGCGCTGCTCGTTCACGCGATCACCACCGATCCCGAACTGTTACTTTCCGCGACCGAGGACCGCCTGCACCAGGACTACCGCGCGCCGGGCATGCCGGCGACGTCCGCTCTGGTCAGGCAGCTGCGCTCGGCGGGCGTACCCGCCGTGGTCAGCGGGGCCGGGCCGACCGTCCTGGCGCTGCTGCGCCCGGGCGAGACGGCGCCGGACCCCGGCGCGCCGTGGCGGAAGTGGCAGTTGCGTGTCGATGCGTCCGGTGCGACGGTTGCGCAAGGTACTATTGGACACGCCGAGCGGGACCCTGTTGCCGCAGGTCGAGAGAGTTGATTACGCTCTAGACCGCAGCATCCGCTACGCGCGGCGATCGCGAGCGGGGCGGCGTACCCCGAATCTCTGGCACCCCCAGTTGCGCCGGCCGCCTTTCCCGCAATCTCCACGCATTTCGTCAGCGCAGATCGGGTCGGCATTCCGGTTGGAGGCAACCGGGCCGTCCGTTCGCTGCACCAAACCCTGCCGCGCCGCGGGCTCGGCAGGCTTCCGAGGCCGCCCGGCCACTCGTGCATTTCCGGGCAGCCCCGGGCCTTTACGAGGGAAGGAATCCATTGAGCGAGACCACCGAGGTCACGGCAGACGTGACCAACGGCGGCGCCGCCGCCGAGGCGGCGGTCGCCGAGCGGGCAGGCACCACGCGCCGTCGGCGCGCCGGTGGCGGGCTGGCGTCGATGCTGCTGCCCGAGTTGCAGAGCCTGGCCGCTTCGCTCGGCATCTCCGGCACGGCCCGCATGCGCAAAGGCGAGCTCGTCGCCGCGATTCAGGAGCGCCAGGCGGCCACCGCCGCCCGGAGCGAGGTCGCGGCCGCCGCGCCCCGCACCGAGGTCCGCGCCGACGTTCGTGAGGAGCGCCCCGTTGCGGTAGCGACCGCACCGGTCGTCGAGCGCGCAGCCGAGCTGCCCGCCGCCGGCGAGAGCCCCGAGCGCGGCCGCCGGGCCAGCCGGCCGGCCGGCCCACCGGAGCCGCGTACGACGTCCGAGGTTCGGGCCGCGCAGGCCACCGCCGAGCCGGCCACCGAGGAGCGGCCGCGCGAGCGGGGTCAGCACGAGCGGGGCGAGCGCCGCGACGGCCGCGAGCAGGGCCGTGACCAGCAGGGTCGTGACCAGCAGGGTCGTGACCAGCAGGGCCGTGACCAGCAGGGCCGCGACGGCCGTGACGGCCGCGACCAGGGTCGCGACCAGCAGGGCCGCGACCGCGACGGCCGCGACCAGAACGCGCGCGACGGCCAGCGCGACAACCAGCGCAGCAGCCAGCATGACGGCCAGCGCAGCAGCCAGCGCGACAGCCAGCGCGACAGCCAGCGCGACAGTCAGCGCGACGGCCAGCGCGACGGCCAGCGCGACAGCCAGCACGACAGCCGCGACGACGACGAGGACGGCGACGGTGGCCGTCGGGGTCGGCGCAGCCGGTTCCGCGACCGGCGGCGCGGTCGCAACGAGCGCGGCACCGGCGGCGAGACCAACGAGCCGCAGGTCGCCGAGGACGACGTCCTCGTGCCGGTCGCCGGCATCCTTGACGTGGTCCGCAAGGACAACGGCGGCAAGTCCGACGGCGGCGACAACTACGCGTTCATCCGCACCACGGGCTACCTTTCCGGCCCGAACGACGTCTACGTCGCGATGAACCAGGTGAAGCGCTACGGCCTGCGCCGCGGCGACGCCGTCACCGGCGCGGTCCGCCAGCCGCGCGAGGGCGAGCAGCGCCGCGAGCGGTACAACCCGCTGGTCCGGCTGGACACGATCAACGGGATGGACCCGGAAGAGGCCCGCCGCCGGCCGGAGTTCTACAAGCTCACGCCGCTGTACCCGCAGGAGCGGCTGCGGCTGGAGACCGAGCCGCACATCCTCACCACCCGGGTCATCGACCTGGTGATGCCGATCGGCAAGGGCCAGCGGGCGTTGATCGTCTCCCCGCCGAAGGCCGGCAAGACGATGGTGCTGCAGGCGATCGCCAACGCGATCACCCGCAACAACCCTGAGTGCCACCTCATGGTTGTCCTCGTCGACGAGCGGCCCGAAGAGGTCACCGACATGCAGCGCTCGGTCAAGGGCGAGGTCATCGCCTCGACGTTCGACCGGCCGCCGCAGGACCACACCACGGTCGCCGAGCTCGCCATCGAGCGGGCCAAGCGGCTGGTGGAGCTGGGCCACGACGTCGTCGTGCTGCTCGACTCGATCACCCGGCTGGGCCGCGCCTACAACCTGGCGGCGCCGGCGTCCGGCCGGATCCTGTCCGGCGGTATCGACTCGACGGCGCTGTACCCGCCGAAGCGGTTCCTGGGCGCGGCGCGCAACATCGAGAACGGCGGATCGCTGACGATCCTCGCGACCGCACTGGTCGAGACCGGCTCGATGATGGACACGGTGATCTTCGAGGAGTTCAAGGGCACCGGCAACGCCGAGCTGAAGCTCGACCGCAAGATCGCTGACAAGCGGGTGTGGCCGGCGATCGACATCGACCCGTCGGGCACGCGTAAGGAGGAGATCCTGCTGGCGCCCGACGAGTTGGGGATCGTCATCAAGCTGCGCCGGGTGCTGCACGCGCTCGACTCGCAGGAGGCGCTCAACGTGCTGCTGGAGCGGCTCAAGAAGACCCGCACCAACATCGAGTTCCTCATGCAGATCGCCCAGACCACGCCCGGGGAATAACCAGGACGAGGCCAGCGCTAACATTGTCCGGCTACCGGTTCCGGTTCACGCCCGAGCCGCCCGCACTGAGGTTGCGGCGGTGTAGACGGCGACCCGGCGACCATCATCGAGAGGACGCACAGGCATGAAGCAGGGCATTCACCCGCAGTACGTGGATACCGAGGTCTCCTGTTCCTGCGGCAACAAGTTCATGACGCGCAGCACGGCGAAGAACGGCACGATCCACGTCGAGACGTGCAACGTCTGCCACCCGTTCTACACGGGCAAGCAGCGGGTGCTCGACACCGCCGGCCGCGTCGCCAAGTTCCAGCAGAAGTACGCGAAGGTCCAGGCCAAGAAGGCCGGCAAGTAGCGTTCCGTCCCGCGCCCGTCGCCCCGTCAGGGTCGGCGGGCGTTTGGCGTACACAGGGCGTACACCGGTAGACACATCATGAGGAGTCAGCGATGACGCAGCCCGATCGGCTCAGCGCGCTGCTGGCCGAGTACTCCGAGCTCGAGGGGCGGCTCGCCGACCCGGCGATCCACGCCGACCAGGTCGCGGCGCGTCGCGTCGGCCGTCGCTTCGCCGAGCTGACGCCGATCGCCAAGACGGCCGCCGAGCTCGCCCAGGCGCGCGAGGATATCGCCGCCGCCCGCGAACTCGCCGCCGAGGACGCCGCGTTCGCGGCCGAGGCCGCCGACATGGAGGCCCGGCTGCCCGAGGTGGAGGAGCGGCTCGCCGAGCTGCTGATGCCGCGCGACCCCAACGACGCCAAGGACGTGATCCTGGAGATCAAGGCCGGCGAGGGCGGCGAGGAGTCGGCCCTGTTCGCCGGCGACCTGCTGCGCATGTACCTGCGCTACGCGGAGCGGCGCGGCTGGGTCACCGAGGTGTTCGACACCCAGGAGTCCGACCTCGGCGGCCTCAAGGACGCGTCGGTCGCCATCAAGACCAAGGGCGTTCCCGACGGCGGCTACGGCGTCTGGTCGCGGCTGAAGTGGGAGGGCGGCGTGCACCGCGTGCAGCGGGTGCCGGTCACCGAGTCGCAGGGGCGCATCCACACCAGCGCCGCCGGTGTCCTCGTGGTGCCCGAGGCGGAGGAGACCGAGGTCGAGATCGACCAGAACGACCTGCGCATCGACGTGTTCCGCTCGTCCGGACCGGGTGGGCAGAGCGTCAACACCACCGACTCGGCCGTGCGGATCACGCACATCCCGAGCGGAATCGTGGTCTCCTGCCAGAACGAGCGTTCCCAGCTGCAGAACAAGGACCGGGCGATGCGCATGCTGCGGGCCAGGTTGGCCCAGCTCGCCGAGGAGCAGGCGGCCGCGGCGGCGTCCGACGCGCGCCGCTTGCAGGTGCGAACCGTCGACAGATCCGAAAGAATCCGTACGTACAACTTCCCGCAGAACAGGATCAGCGACCACCGCATCGGATACACCGCGTACAACCTGGACCTGGCCCTGGCCGGCGACCTGGACGGTGTCCTCGACGCGTTGACCGAGGCCGATCGCAAGGCCCGGCTCGACGGTGAAGATCAGCTGACCCGGCGGTAACAGCCGGCTGTGACGCTGATGTCATCGCTGTGAAACAGGCGCCACCGACGATGGCGGTTCGGTAGCGTGTCTGTCGGCCGGACGAAGAGGTGAGTTTTCATGAACACGGATCTGAGCGCGGCGCCACGGGCGGTCGTGGCCACCGCGGCCGATCTGATCTACCGCGTCGGATGCTCGATGATCGGCTCCGAGAAGGTGCCCACGGCGAAGGCCAACGCGTGGGCCGCGGTGTGCGCCGACCGGGAGCGCGCAAAGGAGCGCGAAGAGGTCGCCCGGCTGATCGCCGCGAACCGCTAGCTCAGGAGGCCCTCGGGGTCGCCTTCGCCCGCAGCATCGCCATGTCGGCGGTCTCGAAGGCGTCGGCGACCCGGGTCAGGCCACCCTCGCCGATCGCCGCCCACCCGATCGTCACGCTGATCGGGGTCCCCGGCACCAGGGCGTTCCAGTCCTCACCCGTCACGGCAGCGACGATGCGCCGCTCGATCTCGTGCGCCTCGGCCCGCGACGTCGCGGGGAGCAGCACCACGAACTCGTCGCCGCCGTACCGGGCGACGAAGTCGCCGCGGCGCATCACCCGGTTCAGCACCCCGGCGACGCGCTGCAGCACGATGTCGCCGCTCAGGTGCCCGTGCACGGTGTTGACCTTCTTGAAGCCGTCCAGGTCGCAGACGCCGAGCACGGCGCTGCCGCCGTGGCCCACCAGATCCGCGACGTAGTGCTCCAGGTAGCGCCGGTTCGGCAGCCCGGTGAGCGGGTCGGTGTTCGCCTCGTCCTTGTACCGGGACACCCGCTCGTGCAGGTTCTCCCTGTCGAGCTGGGCGAGCACCCCGTCCATGAACAGGTCGCGCATGCGGTCGATGTCGGACGAGGCGATCCGGTACGCCTGCCGGTCGGCCGCGTACGCCGACGCGTAGTCGCCGGTGGCCACGTGCGCGAGCGCCCGCAGCCGGGGCATCTCGGCGGCGCCGGCGGTTTCGTCGGACACGATCGCGGTCTCCAGCCGCGCCACCGCCTCGATGGGCCGGCCGGCAGCGATGGCGAAGCAGGCCCGCCCGAGCGAGCGCAGGTCGTCGGCCCGCCGCGACCCGCCGTCGCGCAGCAACGGGCGCGGGTCGATGTCGTCGAACACGCGCCGGTACCCGAGCGCGGCCATCCGCACCGCGGCGTAGCCGTAGTTGGACCGGTTGATCGGCCTCGTCACGGCCAGCTCGCCGCTGGCCGCCTTGGCCTTGCAGTCCGCCACGAGGTCGCGCAGCACGCGCAGGCAGGCGTCGGTGTCGCCGCGCTGGTCGAGCGACAGCGCGTGGCGCAGCCGGATGCCGGGCGCCACGAAGTCGGAGGCCGGCAGCCCGACCGCGGCGGCCACCTCGCGGGCCTTCTCGATCGCCCCGTTCGCATATCCGTGGAAGCCGGTGTAGGAGTACGCCATGGCCAGGTTGTGCCAGCCCCAGGCCGCCATCGCGTCGGTCAGCTCCACGGCGCCCAGGGCCAGCGAGCTGCGCACGAGGTGGTTGACGCACCGCTCGAGCGAGCCGAACCGGTACGCGGTGACGGCGGTCAGCGCGTGCAGCCGCCCGTACCGGCCCGGCTCGGGGTAGTCGCGCACCGCCTCGAACGCCGAGTCGACGGCGGCCGCGTACTCGGTGCTGCGGTCGAGGTTGATGAGCGCGGCGAGGCGGTAGATGCGGGCATCGGCGCGCGTGCGGGGGTCGTCGGCGTTCGCGAGCTGCCCGCCCACGGCGAGCGCCTCGGCGACCCGGTCGTCGAACAGCATCCGCTGGACGCCGTCCAGCATGCGTTCCACTTCCGATGACGGCGCCCGCCTGTCGGCGGTATGCGTCATGGCACACCCCCATCGAATCGAGCTTGCCGCCGTCTCCCCGGTGCGCTTGGTCGTTAAACCAGACAGCACCGCACCGCCTATCCGTCTCAGGTGGTGTTCCATGATTATGAGGTGTCCCCGGCGTCTACCGACATGTCACCGAACCGTGGGAAAACTGTGCGCCAGATAACTGAAGAAATTACGCACGTTTTGTCCGCCGCGAATGTGCCATCTCCGTCCACAGACGCTCGAGAACTGGTGTCATTTGTACTGAAAATTCCGAAGAATCGGCTCGTCACAGTGACGGGCATCACTCACGAACAGGTGAAGCGCGTAAGAGAACTCGCCGCCGTGCGTGCGACGCGCGTCCCGCTGCAGCATCTCACCGGGCGCGCGCCGTTCCGCTACCTGGACCTCGCGGTGGGCCCCGGCGTGTTCGTCCCGCGCCCGGAGACCGAGTCGATGGTCGGCTGGGGGCTCGACACGCTCGCCGGCAACCCCGAACCGCTCGTCGTCGACCTCTGCGCCGGTTCGGGCGCGATCGCCCTCTCGGTGGCCAAGGAACACCCCGGTGCGCGCGTGGTGGCCGTCGAGCGGCTCCCGGGCGCGCTGTCGTGGCTCCGGCGCAACGCCGCGTCCAGTTCGGTGAAGATCATCGACGGCGACGCGACCAGCCCGGAAATCCTGTCCGATCTCGACGGACTGGTGGACCTGGTGCTGTGCAACCCGCCCTACGTTCCGTCGGCTTCCCCCGTCGCCCCGGAAGTTGCCGACCACGACCCGGCACCCGCGGTCTTCGCCGGCCCCGACGGTCTGGCGGTGATCCGCGGCATCGTGCCGCGGGCCGCGGCGTTGCTGCGGTCCGGCGGCGCCGCGGCCATCGAGCACGACGACAGCCACGGCGACGCCGTCCCGGCGCTGCTGCGCGCGGCCGGCTTCGCCGACGTCGCCGACCACCGCGACCTCACCGGACGGCCCCGCTTCGCGACCGGATACCGTGTGCGCTCGTGATGCTCTACGACTGCAGCCGGCTCGAGGAGCGCGAGCGCGGCGTCTCGGCGGCGGTCGAGGCGGTCAAGCGCGGTGACCTGGTGGTGCTGCCCACCGACACGGTGTTCGGCATCGGCGGCGACGCGTTCAAGTCCTGGGCGGTGACCGCCCTGCAGAACGCCAAGGGGCGCGACCGCCGGATGCCCGTCTCGGTGCTGGTGGGCTCGCGGAACACCCTCGACGGCCTGGTCTACGGCCTGCCGGCGGCGGCCCGCGACCTGGTCGAGGCGTTCTGGCCGGGCGCCTTGACGATCGTCGTCGAGCACGCGTCGAGCCTGCAGTGGGATCTTGGGGAGACCGACGGGAAGGTGGCGGTGCGGATGCCGCTGCACCCGCTGGCGCTCGAGGTGCTGCGCGAGACCGGGCCGATGGCGGTGTCCAGCGCGAACAAGGAGAGCAACCCGCCGGCCACGACCGCCGCCGAGGCGCGCGACCAGTTCGGCTACGCGGTGAGCGTGTACCTGGAGGCGGCGGTGTCGCCGGATCCGATGTCGAGCACGATCGTCGACGTCAGCGGGTCGCGCCCGAAGCTGATCCGGGCCGGCGCCATCTCGTACGAACAGCTCCTCGAGGTGGCTCCGGAGACGGAGGAGTCCTGAAATTCGCGATCTTGGACGTCTGCTACCGCGCTGGCGGCAGCGGACGTCCAAGATCGCGAATTATTCGAGCTCGGCGAGGTCGATCGGACCCTTGCGCAGGATCGTGAGCTCGCCGTCCGGGCCGACCCGCACGAGTGTCGACGCGCTGGGCGCGGTGATCGCGGCGTCGTGTTCGAGCACGAGCACCCGCTCGCCGTCCGGCCACACCAGCGTCTCCAGCTGGCCGCGGTCCAGCGGCATGCTCTCCGCGCCGCTGCGGTTGAGGCTGGTCGCCGTGATCGGGCTGCCGAGCAGCTCCACCACCTGCAGCGTCGCCGGATGGTCGGGCACCCGGATGCCGACGGTGCCGTCCTTGGTGACCAGCTCGCCGGGCAGCGTGTCGCGCTGTGGCACCACGACTGTGAGGGGGCCCGGCGTGAACCGGCCGATCAGGTCGCGCGCCGTGTCGTCCAGTTCGGCGAACCGGGCCGCCAGCGCGATCGACGAGCATGCGACGTGCACGGGATTGCCGGGATCGCGCTCCTTCGTCGCGAACACCTTGCGCACCGCGTCGAGGTCGGTCGCGATGGCGCCGAGCAGATAGCCGGTCTCGGTCGGCAGCACCGCCAGCCCGCCGCCGCGCAGGTGCTCCGCCGTGCGTGCGGCGTCGCCGAAGCGCAGGAGCCCGGACGGCGTGCGGGCCAGGAAGTCGAACGTAGCCATGACCCGCGGCAGCCTACCGGCAGGAGTTTCCGCAGCACCGGTGGGCCACCGGTGTTCAAACTCCGGTGTACCGTGCGCGCGTGAGCGAGCGAAGCGAGCGAACCATCAGCAACGGACGTGACCGCCTCGTGGAGCGAGGCGGTCACGTCGGAGGCGTCGCCTCGCGGAGCGAGGCGACGCCGTGAGTCCGTTCAGCGTCCTGATGGTCTGCATGGGCAACATCTGCCGGTCGCCGATGGCGGAGCGGCTGCTGGTCCTGGCCGCCGAGTCCCACGTGGGCGAGCGCGCGACCGACCTGCTGCTGGTGCACGGCGCCGGCACCGGTGGCTGGCACGTCGGAGCGTCCATGGATCCGGGCGCGGCGCGGCAGGTGCGGGTGCGCGGCGGCAACGCCGAACGGTTCGCCGCCCGCCAGTTGACCACCGACCTGCTCGAGTACTCCGACCTCATCCTGACCGCGACGGGGGAGCAGTCCCGGTTCGTGCACGGCATGCGTCCGGATACCACCGAGCGGACCTTCGTCATGGGCGAGCTGCGCCGGCTGCTGCCCGAGGTGGACCTCGACGAGCTGCCGCCGTTCGCGCCCGACCCGGACGCGGTCTACGCGCGGGGAGTGGCGCTGGTGGAGGCGGCGGCGAAGGCCCGCCGTGGTCGCCCGCCGCGGCCGGCCGACGACCTCGACGATCCGTGGGGACGCGCGGACAAGTACTTCGCCCGCATCGCCGACGAGATCGAGGCGACGGTCCAACCGCTGGCCAAGGTCCTCCTGACCTGATCCTCTCCCGCGATCTTGGACGTCTGCTGCCGCCCCAGCGACGGTAGACGTCCAAGATCGCGGAAAGGTGGGCTGGTTGATCCGGCCGTCTTCTGGGCACCATTCCGAGGTGCCCCCCAACGCCGGCTCGACGCTCACGCGGCACTGGCACCGCCAGCGGTTGCGCCCGCGTCTCGCCTTGGCGGCGCTGGCCGCCTTTGTGATCGCGGTTCCGGTGACGCTGCTGACCCTGGCCGTGCGCAACGGCTGGGGGGCGGTGCGCCGGCTCGACCTGTGGGTCGCCGACCACCTGCACGGAGCGGTCGGGTCGCATCCGGCATTGCTCCGCGTGCTGCGCGTCGTCGACGTGGCGCTGCACCCGAATGTGTTCCGGTTTGCGGTCGCGGTGCTCGTGGTTGTGCTGTTCTGGCGCGGCGCCCGCCGGCTGGCCTGGTGGGCGGCGATCACGATGACCGCCGGCAGCATCCTCGGCTTCTCGCTCAAGCTGCTCGTCGCCCGCACCCGGCCGTCGTTCGACCTCCCGCTGGCGTCCGCCCCCGGCTACAGCTTCCCGTCGGGGCACGCGTTGAACAGCACCGTCGGCGTCCTCGTGCTGGTGCTCGCGCTGCTGCCGGTGGTGCGCGGCGCCCGGTCACGGCTGACGTTGTGGCTGGCGGGGGCGGTCGTGATCGGGCTGACCGGGTTCGACCGCATCGGTCTGGGCGTCCACTACCTCAGCGACGTCGTCGCGGGCTGGCTGGTGGCCGGTGCGCTCGTCGCCGCGACCGTCGCCGCGTTCGAGACCTGGCGACGCGATGTCGGGCGGCCGCCGCACGATCCACTGGAGGGTGTCGACCCCGAGGATGCCGAGCGGGTGATGTCATGAATTTCCGGATGGCGGCTGGCCGGCACGTCCTGCGCCGGGTGGTGGTGCCGGGCCTGATCGTGTACCTGGTGCTCGTCGGGTGCGGGCTGCTGCTCGCCCACCCGCTGCGGCGGATCATCTCCGGCGAGGACGAGGTCAACCGCGACTTCGCCGAGGGCCGCACCCACGACTGGTCGGTCACCACCGCGGTGATCAGCAACGCGGCCGACACCGCGTCGATCATCGGGTTGCTGCTGGTGTTCATGGTGCTGCTGCGGTGGATCTTCCGCCGGTGGGCCGAGGCGGTGACGCTGATGACGGCCGTGTTCCTGCAGGCGTCGGTGTTCCTGCTGACCGGGCTCGTGATCGACAGGCAGCGGCCGGACGTGTCGCACCTGGACGCCGCGCCGCCGACGTCAAGCTTCCCGTCCGGGCACACCGGTGCGGCCGTCGCGCTGTACGGCGGGCTGGCGGTGATCGTCGGCTGGCGGGTGCGCAATGTGGTGCTGAAGGTGGCGCTGATCACCGTGCTTGTCTGCCTGCCGTTCCTCGTCGCCGCTTCTCGCCTGTACCGCGGGATGCACCACCCGTCGGACGTGCTCTTCGGCGCGGCGAACGGGATCGCCTGCCTGACGATCGCCGTGCACGCGTTCCTCCCGACGACCGGGCGGCCGCGACCGTTCCACTGGCCAGCGGTCAGGCCGCGTTCGCCCGACGGTGACCGGGTGGACGCGTGACCCCTTCGGCGGTGCGCGCGATGTTGCGGGCCATGCCGCCGAACACGATGGCGTGGAACGGCCACACCGCGGCCCAGTAGGCGTGCCCGGCAAGGCCGCGCGGCAGGAAGACGGCCCGCTGCCGGTAGACGCTCCGGTCGTCGCGCGCGTTGCCGGTGTCGACGCGCAGTTCCAGCCAGGCCCGGCCGGGCAACCGCATCTCCGCGCGAAGGCGCAGCAACTCGCCCGGCACGACCTCCTCGACGCGCCAGAAGTCCAGCGCCTCGCCGAGGTACACGCGGTGCGGGTCGCGCCGGCCGCGCCGCAGCCCGACCCCGCCGACGGCCCGGTCCAGCCAGCCGCGCACCGTCCAGGCCAGCGGGAACGAATACCACCCGGTGTCGCCGCCGATCGCCTCGATCACCCGCCACAGGCGGTCCGGTGACGCGTCGACGGCGCGCTCCCGCTCGTCGGTGTAGACGGTGCCGCCGGACCAACTGGGGTCGGTCGGCAGCGGCTCGGCGGACGGCAGGCCGGGCGCTCCCGGCATTCCCGGCCACGACGAGCCGGTCCAGCGCGTCTCGACGTCGGCGTCGCGGATCCTGGCGAGGGCGAGCCGGACGGCGTCGTCGAAGCCGGTCAGCCCCTTCGGCGGATCGGGCACGAGACCGGCGATGTCGTGATCGCGCGCCACCGCCTCGTGCACGAGGCTCGCCACCAGCGGCCGCGCGATCGCGTTCGGCACCGGCGTCACCAGCCCGACCCAGTGCGCCGACAGCGCCGGGGTCAGCGGACGCACCGGCACGATGACGCGCCTGCGCAGCCCGGCGACCGCGGCGTAGCGTCGCATCATCTGTTCGTAGGTGAGCACGTCGGGGCCGCCGATGTCGAAGGCGCGGTTGGTGGCGTCGGGCTCCTCGGCGAGTGCGATCAGGTAGTGCAGCACGTCGCGGATCGCGATCGGCTGGATCCGGTTGCGCACCCACCGCGGGCAGACCATCACCGGCAGCCGCTCGGTGAGGTAACGCAGCATCTCGAACGACGCCGACCCCGATCCGATGATCACGGGTGCGCGCAGCACGACCGCCGGCGTCTTCGCGCGCAGCAGGATCTCCGCGACCTCGTGCCGCGAGCGCAGGTGCGCCGAGGCGTTCGGGTCGGCGGGATCCGGCCCGCCGAGGTAGACCAGCCGCTTGCCGGCGGCGGCGTCCGCGGCGGAGGCCAGGTTCGTCGCGCCCTCGCGGTCGAGGCGTTCGAAGTCCCGACGGCCCAGGGCGTGCACCAGGTAGTAGGCGACCTCGACGCCGCGCAGGGCGGCCGTGAGGCTCGCCGGGTCGGTGACGTCGCCCTCGACGATCTCGACGTCGGCGGCCCACGGGACGTCGCGCAGCCGCGCCGCTGACCTCGTCAGGCAGCGAACCTCGTGCCCCGCGGCCGTGAGCCGCGGGGCGAGCCGGCCCCCGACGTATCCGGTCGCGCCCGTCACCAGTACCCGCATGGCCTAGATCCTGCCCAGCCGCGGCGGGGCGGACACGTAGACTTCCTCGGTATGGGCGAGTTCTGGGGGCCGAGTTTCGCGGCGCTGCGCGCCGCCGACCCGGAGATCGCCGACGTGGTTCTCGCCGAACTGCACAGGGTGCGCGCCGGGCTGCAGCTGATCGCGAGCGAGAACCTCACCTCGCCGGCGGTGCTGGCCGCGCTGGGGTCGACGCTGTCCAACAAATACGCCGAGGGCTATCCGGGGCGGCGTTACTACGGCGGTTGCGCCGAGGTCGACAGGGCCGAGTCGCTCGCCATCGAGCGGGCCGAACAGTTGTTCGGCGCAGAGCACGCCAACGTGCAGCCGCACTCGGGTGCGAGCGCCAACCTGGCCGCGTACGCGGCGCTGCTCAAGCCGGGTGACACGGTGCTCGCGATGGATCTGCCGCACGGCGGGCACCTCACGCACGGCAGCAAGGTGAACTTCAGCGGCAAATGGTTCACCACGATCGGCTACCGCGTCGGCCGCGACGACGAGCTGATCGACCACGACGAGGTGCGCGCGCTCGCGGTGACCCACCGGCCCAAGATGATCATCTGCGGGGCCACGGCGTACCCGCGGCTGATCGACTTCGCCGCGTTCCGGGCGATCGCCGACGAGGTGGGCGCCTACCTGATGGTCGACGCGGCCCACTTCATCGGGCTGGTCGCGGGGAAGGCGATCCCGTCGCCGGTGCCCTACGCCGACGTCGTCACGTTCACCACGCACAAGGTGCTGCGCGGCCCGCGCGGCGGCATGATCCTGTGCACCGCCGACCTGGCCGCCCGCGTCGACCGGGCGGTGTTCCCGTTCACCCAGGGCGGTCCGCTCATGCACTCGATCGCCGCGAAGGCGGTCGCGCTGCGGGAGGCGGCGTCGCCCGAGTTCGCCGGCTACGCGCGCCAGGTGGTCGCGAATGCCCGCGCGCTCGCCGCCGGCCTGGCCGCAGACGGGATGCGGCCCGTGTCCGGCGGCACCGACACCCACCTCGCGCTCATCGACCTGCGCTCGACCGGCGTCACCGGCCGCGAGGCCGAGGAGCGCTGCGACGCGGCGCGGATCACGCTGAACAAGAACGCGATCCCGTACGACCCGGAGAAGCCGATGACCGCCTCCGGCATCCGGGTCGGCACGCCGTCGGTGACCACCCAAGGCATGAAGGAGCCCGAGATGGCCACGGTGGCCGCCCTGATCGCGCGGGCCGTCCGGGCCGACCCGGGCACCCCCGGCGGCCGGGCGGCGCTCGACGGGGTTGCGGCCGAGGTCACCACGCTTGTCGAGGCGTTCCCGGCGTACCCGATGACCGGGGAGCCGGTGGCTGTCTGATGAAACCGGTGACGGTTCGCGGCAGGCTGACGCACCTTCCGGTGGGGCTGAAGGTGACGGCGGTGCTGCTGGTGCTGGCCGTGTTCGGCGGCGCGGTGGCCGACGGGATCCACGGTGCGGGCGGTGCGGTGGCCGGTGTGCTGCTCGTGGCGGCCTCGTACGTGGCCTCGAGCTTCGTGATCGCCTGGGCCGACTCGATCCACCCGCGCATGGTGCTCCCCGTGGGCCTGCTCACCTACGTGGTGAAGTTCGCCGCGCTCGGCGTCGGGATGTACGCGCTGGCCAGCACCGGCTGGGACGGCCTGCCGGCCCTGGGGGTCGCCGTGATCGTCGCGACGCTGGCCTGGGCCACGGCTCACGCCTGGTGGCTATGGCACGCCAAGATCCCCTACGTCGACGTCTGACGGCTGGCGGCCACCTCGTAGGCGACCCGTACCTGCTCGACCACCCGTTCCGGGTGCCGCAGCACGTCGTCGGCGGTGAAGCGGAGCACCGTCCAGCCGCGCAGGCGCAGCCGGTTGAGGCGCACGGCATCACGGCGGAATACCTCGCGGTCCCGATGGTGGTCGCCGTCGTACTCCAGTCCGAGGCGCAGATCTCGGTACGCGAGGTCCAGCCGTGCGATGAGCCAGCCGTCGCCGCCGAACACCTCGTGCTGCAGCACCGGTTCCGGCAAACCGCCGGCCACCAGCAGGAGGCGAAGCCTCGTCTCCATCGGAGATTCTGCCCCGGTGCGGGCCAGCGCGGCGGCTGCCCGGAAGGCGAGGACACCCGGCCGACCCAGCCGTTCGTCCGCTATCGCCCGCAGCGCATCTGGCTTGATCACGCGCTGGTGGAGCAGCGCATCGAGCGCGACGACCGCGGCCACCCGGTCGGCATCACGGCCGAGGTCGAACGCCGTGCGGGCCGGGCTGGTCACGGCGATGCCGCCCCGTCGCACCACTTCAGCCGGGGCCAGCCCGGCTCTGTGGACGATCAGGTGCGGGTGCGGCCGTAGCCGTTCCGGCGGCGGGACGGTCACCTCCATGGTGGGCGGATTGCTGCGGCCCAGCAGGTTGACGCCGTACAGGACCGCGGCGGCTCTATGGCTCAGCGCGGCGCCTGGCGGCAGAAGCAGGTTCACCGCCTGGCACCAGGCGAGCGGGTCGGCGTCGGCGTCGACGTGCCGGTAGATGCCGCGGAACATCCGCTGCCAGGTCGGCCCGGCCAATTGGCCGCGGGTGAGCAGCCCGCGGGCGATCGCGGCGCTGCCACGGAACGGGGCGTAGCGGAGAGCCGCGGGGACGGTGGCAGGGCGAGACATGCGCTTCAGCCTGCGGTCTGCGCCGCCGCCACCGCTGTCCCTGTGGACAACCGAGCGCCTAGATCACCGTGTGTGGACGCTTGCGCAGGTCAAAACGCAAAGTTGATCTGCCTGGGCGTCCATTCGTGGCGATCTCGCGCCTTACGAGGGGGAGGGGCAGGGGATCTTGGTGGGCTTGCTGATGGCTTCCACCTCGTAGCCGCGGTCGCCGTTGCTCACCGTGCCGCGGACGAACGTCCGGTACGAGCCGGCGGTGCACGGGGCGCTCGCCCGCACCGTGCGGTCCCGCTCCGGCCGCTTGCGGGTCGCGTCGGCGCCGGTGGCGGCCATCGGCTGCCGGTCGACGTTGTCCCAGGCGCCGTTGGCGTTGTTGATCTGCAGGTAGACGGTGGCGTCGACGCCGCCGTCGGTCTTGGCGCAGCGGTAGCGGCCGGTCGCCGTGACCCGCCCGTCCCGATCGAGCGCCGGAACGTCGGCGAAGACCGTGCACTTCGCGCGCGAGCTCCCGCCGCTGTCCGACCGGGTGCCCTGGCCGCCGGTGGCCTCGCCCTCCTCGGGCCGGTTGACCACGAACAGGGCGACCAGTGCGACCGCTACGACCGCCAGGAATGCCTTCATAGCACCCCACCTCCCCCGCAAACGGAAGGATCTCCCACGCTAGTGCAAAGTTTTGGATACTGACTCACCCCGAGCGGGGGAGGTCCAAACCTCGACCCGGGGGTAATGTGGCGAGTTACCGGCCAGCAGCCGATCTTTGTCACGTCACCCCCGCGCGGGCGTCGCGCGGGGGTCGACTCACAACTGCCTGAGCGCGCTTGATATGGTTCGCGCGCATGGCCGATGACCAAACCCCGAAGCGTTCCGATGAATCGGGCGCCAGCGTTGGGTGGGCTGCTGTCGGTTATCTCCTCGCCGGCATCGGCGTGTGGGGTTTCCTCGGCGCGCTCGTCGACCGTTGGCTGGACCTCCCGCAGGGGATCGGAACCGTGACCGGCATGGTCCTCGGTGCTGCAGGGGCGATCTACCTGATCGTTAAGCGACTCGGCGCCTAGGCGTGCCGAACAGGGAGGCGTGATGGGGGATCAGGTGCTGGCGGACACGCCGTTCCCGCCGAGCGTTGAGGACTTCTACCTGCCGAGCATCGCCTTCGGTAGCTGGGTCACGAAGTTCTCGCTGCTCGTCTGGCTCGCGGTCGCGTTCGTGATCATCTTTTTCCTGGTGGCGTACCGCAATCCCAAGCTGGTCCCGACCAAGGGCCAGTGGCTCGCCGAGTCCGCCTACGGCTTCATCCGCGACGGCGTGGCCAAGGAGGTCATCGGCAGCGACGGGCTGCGCTTCGCGCCGTACCTCACGTCGCTGTTCCTGTTCATCTTCATGGCCAACATCTTCGGCGTGATCCCGCTCGCGCAGATCTCGCCGATGGCGCACATCGCCTACCCGATCGTGCTCGCCCTGTCGACCTACGTCCTCTACCTCTACCTGGGCATCAAGAAGCACGGCCTGGGCGGCTACCTCAAGGACCGGCTGTTCCCGCCCGGGGCGCCGTGGCCGCTGTACGTGCTGCTCACGCCCATCGAGTTCACCCAGTACTTCATCACCCAGCCGCTGACCCTGGCCGTCCGGCTTTTCGCCAACATGTTCGCCGGGCACCTCATCCTGCTCGTGTTCACGTTGGGCGGCTTCGTGCTGCTCGGCTCCGGCAACATCGCCCTCGCGGCCGCCGGCTTCATCTCCTTCGGGATGGCCATCGTCATGACCTTGTTCGAGGCGATCGTCGCGATCCTGCAGGCATACGTCTTCGTCGTGCTGACCGCGAGCTACATCCAGGTCTCGCTCTCCGACGAGCACTGATCCGCCGCACACCCGATTCCCCGCGTGCGCTCGTCACGCGCGTCAACAGGAGGAAAGAGTTCGGATGAACGTTCTCGCCGAAGTCTCTGGAAACATCAGTTCGATCGGCTACGGCCTCGCCGCAATCGGCCCGGGCATCGGTGTGGGCATCGTGTTCGCCGCCTACATCCAGGCGACCGCCCGCCAGCCCGAGTCGGCGAGCCTGACCCGTACCTACCTGTTCCTCGGCTTCGCGCTGTCCGAGGCGCTGGCCCTGTTCGGCCTGGTGCTTGCGTTCGTCTTCCGCAGCAGCACATGATCCCCACCCGGGTTGGAGTATTGCCATGCTGATCTTCGCCGCTGAGGGCGAGCACAATCCGGTCATCCCGATCTGGCAAGAACTGATCATCGGTGCGGTCGCGTTCGCGTTCCTGTGCTGGATCCTGATGAAGTACGTCTTCCCGCGGATGGAGGAGACGTTCCGCGCGCGGGTCGACGCGATCGAGGGTGGCATCCGTCGGGCCGAGGAGGCTCAGCGGGAGGCCGCCGAGCTGCTCACGCAGTACAAGCAGCAGCTCGCCGAGGCGCGCACCGAGGCCGCCCGGATCCGTGACGAGGCACGCGCCGACGCCGCCGGCATCCGCGAGGAGGCGGCCACCCGGGCGCGGGAAGAGGCCGACCGGATCATCCAGTCCGGCCGGGACGCTCTCGCGGCCGAACGCGGCAGCATCGTCCGGGAACTGCGGGGCGAGCTGGGCAGCCTTGCGGTGGAACTGGCCGGGCGCATCGTCGGCGAGGCGCTGGAAGACGAGGCGCGCCGGCGCGGCACCGTCGAGCGGTTCCTCGAGGAGCTGGGCACGGCGACGGCCGGGGGTAAGCGCTGATGCTCGCCGCGAGCCGGGAGTCCTACGCGGCGGCGGCCGACGGGTTGGCCGAGTTCGCCGCGGGAGCCGCACCGGAGCAGCTCGCCACCGCCGGCGACGAGATCCTGGCCGTGGCCGACCTGCTGCGTCGCGAGCCGCGGCTGCGGCGGGCGCTGGCCGACGCGTCCCGGGACGCCGACGAGCGGGCCGGCCTGCTGGCCGCGGTGCTCAGCGGCAAGGTCGACGACGCCGCGCTCGGCCTGCTGACGGCGCTGGTGCGGGGCCGCTGGTCAGTGCCCAGCGAGCTGCTGGACGCGGCCGAGCGGATCGGCGTCGAGACGCTGTTCGCCAGCGCCGATCGCGCCGGTGAACTGTCCGACGTCGAAGACGAGCTGTTCCGGTTCGGTCAGGTCGTCGCGGGCAACCCGCCGCTGGCGGCGGCCCTGTCCGACTCGACCGCGGACCTCGACCGCCGCGCCACCGTCGTCGACGAACTGCTCGACGGCAAGGCCAAGCCGGTCACCGTGCGGCTGGCCAAGCTGGCCCTGCGCGGCTTCGGCGGGCGGGGCTTCGACGCGTCGCTGTCGCGGCTGGTGGAGTTGGCAGCCGCGGCGCGCGAGCGCGAGGTCGCCTACGTCACCACCGCCGCGCCGCTGAACGACGCCGAGGAGGAGCGCCTCGCCGGCCGGCTCAGCGAACTGTACGGTCGGCAGATCTCCCTGAAGGTCGACGTGGATCCGGCCGTCGTCGGTGGCGTCAAAGTGCAGGTGGGCGCAGACCTCTACGACGGCACCGTCGCGCGTCGGTTGGCCGAGACGCGCAAAGCCCTTGCCGGTTAGATTCGAATTCACGCCTAGACATAGAGGAAGTTGAGGATGGCCGAGCTGACCATCTCCTCGGACGAGATCCGGGGCGCGCTGGAGCGCTACGTCTCGTCCTACACGCCGGAGATCTCCCGCGAAGAGGTAGGCATCGTCGCCGACGCGAGCGACGGCATCGCCCACGTCGAGGGCCTGCCCTCGACAATGACCAACGAGTTGCTGGAGTTCGCCGACGGAACGCTGGGCGTCGCGCTGAACCTCGACGTGCGCGAGATCGGCGTCGTGGTTCTGGGTGACTACGCCGGCCTCGAGGAGGGCCAGCAGGTCAAGCGCACCGGTCGGGTGCTGTCCGTCCCGGTCGGCGACGGCTTCCTCGGCCGGGTCATCGACCCGCTGGGCAAGCCGATCGACGGCCTGGGCGACATCGAGCACGAGGAACTGCGCGAGCTGGAACTGCAGGCGCCGAGCGTGGTGCAGCGCCAGTCCGTCAAGGAGCCCCTGCAGACCGGCATCAAGGCCATCGACGCGATGACCCCGATCGGCCGCGGTCAGCGTCAGCTGATCATCGGTGACCGCAAGACCGGCAAGACCACGATCGCGCTGGACACGATCATCAACCAGCGTGACAACTGGCAGTCGGGCGACCCGCAGAAGCAGGTGCGCTGCATCTACGTCGCGATCGGCCAGAAGGCGTCGACCATCGCGTCGATCAAGGGGACGCTCGA
>Ga0111538_10000917_pt1 | contig 40913 bp, 36 predicted proteins | sample SoiMethybrSBSTD1_FD_79669 | JGI IMG/M metagenome (GOLD analysis project Ga0111538, IMG submission 79669) | Bulk soil microbial communities from a Populus tree surrounding site in Tennessee, USA - Soil MetaG P. TD hybrid SBSTD1 (version 2)... | ecosystem: Environmental > Terrestrial > Soil >...
CCTCGAGAACAGACCGGCGCCGCTGGATCCGCTGGACGTGCGTGACATCCTGCACGATTTCGCCGAGACCGACGCCGTCGTCCGGTCAATTTCGGTTGTTCGAATGGGCGACGGCGGAAGGCCGGAAGTTTTCGCCAGCACGTCGTCCGAAGAGCGGTCCGATATCGTGGCGTTGGCGGTTCGTGCGATGGAGACCGGACAGCTGGTTAGCGACCGCAACACTCTGCTCGCATCGGTGGCCGTCCCGCTCCGGCCCGCGGAAGCCGGCGCGGTCGTCGCAGCCGTGTCGATGTCAGGTGTTCGCCAGGCGCGCGTGCGCGGCCGGACGATTGCCCTGGTGTTTACCCTCCCGACGATCTTGCTCGTGACCCTGCTCGTCGATTTCACGGCGCGTCAACTCATACACCGGCCGCTTGCCGAAATTCGCGGGACCATGGAACGGGCGGCCGACGGGGAGCTGAATGCCCGCGCCGCAGTACTACGCGGCGATGAGCTCGGACAGGTGGCCGACGGGCTGAACGCGATGCTCAATCGGCTTGAACACTTCAACGAGGCGCTTCGGGAGCGCGTGCGAGACGCCACCGACCAGCTCCACCAGCGCAACGCCGAGCTTGCCGACAACTACAACCAGATGTTGACCCTGCGGGAGGCGCTGGCGGGTGCTGAACGAATGGCCGCACTCGGACATTGGGCGGCGACCGTCGCGCACCAGGTCGGCACGCCGCTCAATCTCGTTTCCGGATATGTGCAAATGGTCCGTGACGACCCATCGACGAGCCCCTTGGTCCGGCAACGGCTCGACACGGTGGATGTGCAGATTCAGCAGGTCACTCGCGTGCTTCGCACCATGCTCGACCAGGCGCGACGGCCTCCCTACCGGGAACGAGTCCAGCTGGCCGCGATCATCAAACGGGTTCGCGAGCTCCTAGGCCCGCGTCTGGCGAGTGCGGCGGTCAAAGCCGACATCGCCGTCCCGGAAACGCTCCCGCCGATCGACGCCGATCCCGTGCAGCTCGAGATGGCGCTTCTGAATCTCATCACCAACGCGCTCGACGCGATGCCCGGTGGAGGTACGCTTACGATCCGAGCGATCACCAGTGAGAATCGCATCCGTCTGGATGTCGCCGATACCGGTACCGGCATCCCGCCCGGCCTGCTCGATCGGATCTTCGAGCCATGGATGACCACCAAGCCCAAGGGAAAGGGAACAGGTATCGGCCTTGGCATCGTGCGCGATGTCATTCGCGCGCACGGCGGCATCGCATCAGCTCGCAACGCGCCTGAAGGAGGCGCCATCTTCACCATCGAACTGCCGGCCGCCGGGTTCGACACCACGGCTGCGACCTGATGCCATGACTCGCATTCTCATCGTCGACGATGACCGGGAGACTTGCCGGTTTCTGGAAGAGCTCCTGACGGAGCCGGAGCGGGAGTTTGTTTCCGCCCAGGGACCGGACGAAGCGCTCGTCAGAATGCGGCGCGAGCCGTTCGATCTCCTGATCTCGGACATCAATCTGGGCGCGCCGCGCTCCGGCCTGGACCTGCTGCGCGCGTTTCGGGGGGAGCACCCCGACGCGCCGGTCGTGCTCATCAGCGGATTCGGCACGCTCGAGACGGCGATCGAAGCCGTGCGCGCCGGCGCATTCGACTACATCAGCAAGCCGTTCGATATCGCTGACGTGCGACGGATTGTGGCCCAGGCGCTCGAGCAACGACGCGCGTCCCGGCGACGGCCGGCAGATATTCCGCCAACACCACCTGCGGGGCTGGTGGGGCGGACGGCGCCGATGCTCGAGGTGTACAAGCACATCGCGCTTGCGGCTGACTCTCCATCCCCGGTGCTGATCGTTGGTGAAAGCGGAGCGGGGAAGGAGCTCGTCGCCCGGGCCATCCACACCCACGGCAAGCACGCGCGGGAGCCATTCATCGCGGTCAATTGCGGCGCACTCGTGGACTCGCTGCTCGAGTCTGAACTATTCGGCCACGTTCGTGGCTCGTTTACCGGCGCCGTCGCCGATCGGAAGGGCATTTTCGAACAGGCCGCCAACGGTACCGTGCTGCTCGACGAGATCGGCGACACGTCCCCAGCCCTGCAAGTCAAACTCCTTCGCGTGCTCGAAGATGGCGACATGCGGCCGGTTGGTGCCAGCCGTTCGACCCACTCGAGCGCGCGCGTCATTGCCGCGACCAACGCACTTCTCGAACAGGCGGTGACGGACGGGCGGTTCAGGCAGGATTTGTACTATCGGCTCAATGTCATCGTGATTCGCGTGCCGGCGCTGCGGGAGCGCCGCGCCGATATTCCACTACTCATTGGACGATTTCTGGAGGAAGCTTGCGCTCGCACCAACCGCAGCAAGGTGCTTTCCTCCGAGGCGCTCGACGCCCTCATGCGCCATTCGTGGCCGGGGAATGTGCGCGAACTGCGCAATACCATTGAGCGGCTCGTGACCCTCAGCCGCGGCGCGACGATTGAAGCGTTCGATCTGCCCTCAACCGTTGCCGGATTCACGATGACCCCGGAGGACAAGCCGTTCTCCGATCTGCCCACCCTCGACGATCTCGAACGGCGCTATCTCCTGCACGTCCTGGACGCCGTCGGCGGCAACCGGACCCGGGCGGCGGAAATCCTCGGAGTCGACCGGCGCACGCTGTACCGAATGGCCGAGCGGTTCGGGATCGAGCTCAAGGAATAGCGAGCCCCGTGGCGAAATGGCCCCGGGCGCGCCACACCGCCACGTGTTTTCAGAACGGTTCCTTGACGGCTCCGTCATTGAGCCCTGTTTTCCCCGGCCTGGCCCTGGTACCGCCTTTGCGGCGCACGGCTCTTTTGACATGAGCGCCAGGCTGCGTCGTGCCTTGCCGCCTCTCATTGGCTTCGGCCTGTTTCTGGCCGCGCTTGCCGTACTGCGAGGCGAGCTCACCACCACGAGTTGGCAGACGCTCACGCGCAACGCGGTCGGGATTCCGCGTTGGCGGTTGGCCCTGGCTCTCGGACTAACCGGGTTGAACTACCTGGTGCTCACAGGCTACGACCTGCTGGCGTTTCGGTCCATTGGGCGCGCGCTGCCCCGCGCGCGGATCATGATCGTCTCGTTTCTTGCCTATGCCATCGCGAACAACGTCGGTTTTGCGATGCTTTCCGGCACATCCGTCCGTTACAGGTTCTATACCCGGTGGGGAATCACGGCGGAAGAACTCTCGCGCATTGTTTTCTCCTATTCGGTCACGTTCTGGATTGGCTTGCTCGCACTCGGCGGCCTGATTCTGACAGTCGGCCCTTTTCCTGGATCGAGCCACGGGCAGATTCCAATCAACGGTGCGCCGCTCGGCTGGCTGCTGCTCGCCGTCTGTACCGGCTACATCGTTGCGTCCGCCATGGGCGTCGGTCCCCTGCGGCTGCGACGGGTTGAGCTGCCACTGCCGTCGGCTCGCATTGCGCTGACCCAACTGGCGATCTCGATGCTGGACTGGGCGCTCGCTGCGGCGGTGCTCTTCGTGCTGCTACCACCAAGCGACCTCACGTGGCTGGAATTCCTCGGTGCGTTTCTCACTGCCATGCTTCTCGGGTTGGCGAGCCATGTGCCCGGTGGCGCTGGAGTGTTCGAGGGATTGTTGGTGCTTCTGCTGCGACCGCACCTCAACTCCGCCGATCTGCTGCCAGCGTTCATCGTGTATCGGGCCGTGTATTACCTGGCCCCCCTCTTCCTGGCGCTGCTCGGACTCATCGGGGACGAGCTCTTGCAGCGCCGCTCACAAGCGGCGCGGGTTGGCGCGGCGCTGGGACAGATCGCCCAAGAGTTGACTCCGCGCCTCTTGGCGGCATTCACCTTTCTCGCCGGGCTCGTGCTGCTGCTGTCGGGCGCGACTCCTGCGGCCACAGGCCGACTCACTCTGCTGGCTCGGGTCTTTCCCCTTGGCGTCATCGAGACGTCCCATTTCGCTGGTAGCGTGATCGGCGCGATGCTGCTGCTCCTCTCTCAGGGGCTCAGTCGCCGGTTGGACGCCGCTTATTACCTGAGCCTGTTTGGGATCGCGGCAGGCGTCGTCGCGGCTCTGCTGAAAGGGTTTGACTATGAAGAGGCCACACTGCTGGCCTTTGTCTTTGTCCTGTTGTGGCGCGCCCGGCACGCGTTCAATCGCCGCGCCGCGTTCTTCGACACGCGGTTCTCGGCCGAGTGGATCGCGGCGCTGGCAGCCGCCATCACCGCCTCGATCTGCCTGGGACTCTTCGCGTTCAAGCATGTCAACTACTCCACTGAGCTCTGGTGGCAGTTCGAGCTGCACGGTGAAGCCTCGCGGTTCCTGCGCGGTTCCGTTGGAGTCGCCATCGTCGTCCTGCTGTTTGGCATCGCGCGCCTGATCCGCCATACGCCGCACGAGTTCACGACACCGGCCGACAACGATCTTGCCGACGCCGGCGCCATCATTCGTTCACAGACAACGACCATGGCGAACCTGGTGTTCCTTCGGGACAAGACTCTCATCTTCAGCGAAGACCGGACGACGTTCGTGATGTACGGCGTGCACGGTCGCACGTGGGTGGCGCTTGGAGATCCGGTTGGGTGTCCGGATCGCTTCGAGGAGGTCATTGGCCTCTTCCTGGAACGGTGTGACGACTTCGGCGGTACGCCCGTCTTCTATGAGGTCAGCGCCGGACATCTACACCGGTACGCAGACCTCGGCCTGACGTTTGCCAAGCTCGGCGAGGAAGCCAAAGTCGATCTCACATCGTTCACGCTCTCCGGGGGGGGCGCGTCCCGCCTCCGGCAGACCATGCGGCGGCTGGAAAAGGATGGTGGTCGCTTCCGCGTCGTCGGCGAAGCAGAGGTGCCGCAGATTCTTGGCGAGCTTCGCGAGATTTCGAACGACTGGTTGGCCGCCAAGACGGGAGGCGAGAAAGGCTTCTCACTTGGCTTCTTCGACGAGGCCTACATTCGCCGGTTTCCGATCGCCGTCGTCGAGTCGAACGGCCGCATCCAGGCCTTCAGCAATATCTGGCTGGGCGGCCATCGTCACGAGCTGTCACTCGATCTCATGCGCTACCGGCGAGACGCGCCCAAGAGCGTCATGGAAGGCCTGCTTCTACATCTTCTGCTCTGGGGGCAGTCCGAAGGATATCGCTGGTTTGCCCTTGGGATGGCGCCACTCGCCGGTGTCGGGCATTCGCCGATCGGCTCGCCATGGAACCGAATCGGAGCGTTCCTGTACGAACACGGCGAGCCGGTGTACAAGTTTCAGGGTTTGCGGGCGTTCAAAGAGAAATTCAATCCGGTCTGGGAACCGCGGTACCTCGCGTACCCAGGCGGACTCAAGTTGCCGCTGATTCTCGCGGACGTGTCGGTCCTTATCGCGGGTGGTTACCGTCAGGTGTTCCGGACATCGCGGGCCGCTCTCGTGCCCCGCGTGGACTGGCATCCAGCCGCCGGACCAAACAGCATCCAGGCACTCCCTGCAGTCGGTATGAAATAATCAACGCCGTGCGCGTGACTCTCGGCTCGGAGCGCCTGCTGACCTCGTCCAGCCTCGACGGCAAGCGCGTCGGGATCGTCTGCAATCCTGCTTCGGTGGATCACGACCTGGCTCACGTCGCGGATCGGCTCGCGTCGCATCCCCGCGCGCAGCTCGCCGCCCTGTTCGGCCCGCAGCACGGCTTCCGCTCGGACGTCCAGGAAAACATGATTGAGACCGGCCACGGCACGGATGATCTCCGGCGTGTGCCCGTGTATTCGCTCTACAGCGACACGCGCGAGCCGACCGCCGACATGCTGCGCGGGCTCGACGCGCTCGTGATCGACCTGCAGGATGTCGGCACGCGCATCTATACCTACATCTACACGATGGCCAACTGCCTGATTGCCGCTCGCCGCCATGGCGTGCGGGTCATCGTCTGCGATCGACCCAATCCGATCAACGGAGTTGATCTCGAGGGGCCGATGCTGATTCCTGGCTTCGAATCCTTCGTCGGCCTCTATCCGATTCCGATGCGGCACGGGTTGACGATCGGAGAGCTCGCTCGCCTGTTCAACGAGCAGTTCGGAATCGGCGCCGAGCTCGAGGTCATCACCATGCAAGGCTGGCGGCGCGAGATGTATCACGACGAGGCGCAGGCGCCGTGGATTATGCCTTCACCCAATATCCCGACGTTGGATTCGGCCATCGTCTACCCGGGGACCGTGCTGTTCGAGGGGACGAGCGCGTCGGAGGGACGCGGGACCACCAGACCATTCGAAATTGTGGGAGCGCCGCGAATCGTGGCGGAGCGTTTCGCCGAGGATCTCAACCGGCGCCGCCTCCCGGGCGTGTTTTTCCGTCCGGCGGTCTTCGAGCCCACGTTTCACAAGCACGCCAAGCAAACCTGCGGGGGCTGTCAGATTCACGTGGTCGATCGACAGGCCTTCCGGCCGGTCCTGACCGGCGTCGCGTTGATCGCCGCGTGTCGCGCAGTCGACGCCGATCAGTTCTGGCGTGATCCGCCGTACGAATATGAGCGAGAGAAGCTCCCGTTTGACATTCTCGCGGGATCGTCGGAGCTGCGCCAGCAGATCACCGCGGGCGTGCGTGAGGATGACATCGCGCGGTCGTGGGAATCCGGAATCGCGGCCTTCAGGTCCATCCGCGAGCGATTCCTATTGTACTGACACCTTCGATAGGATCGGTGTCCTGCTGTTCGCAGCGCTCTCCCACTTCTCCACCACCTGCGACAGCCGGGTGTGAAATGCAAACCCCGCGGCTGACGCGCCGGTCAGCATCGCCAGGATGATCCAGGACGCCGCCCAGACACTCACACCGACCGACGGTCGGCTCGCCTTGGCCGCTTGTGGGACAACGAGCTGCGTGATCAGCGGCGGGCGTGGAATCGAGACACTGAGGTCTGCGGCGAAGCCGTAGACGCCGCGATCGAGATCTTCCAGGGCGTTGAGGAAACCAGGGTCATCCGCCAGCGGCAACGGCAGCCCGCTCGGGCGTGTGCCAATCGACTCACGTCGGAAACTCTGAGGCGCGGCTGCAGCGTGTGCCATGACACACCTCACTACAAACCAGATGCCTCAGCTACATTGCCGCCCACGGCAGATTGGTGCTCAGATTTGCGCGACCGCCCAATCACGTAAGCGTAATGGCTGACACACTTTCTTTGCCGAAATCGCACACTCGCGCTTCGTCAGCGACGCCGTCGGGACCGGCGCCGGCGACTGGCGTCGGCCGCACGCTCCCGGTTGGCTGCGCGGCGGTCCAACAGGGAGAAGTAGGGAGGATAGATCTCATGCACGAGGTTCGGCGGGTGGTCGGGGTAGAGCACGCGCTGGTCGTAGGGGTCGTTGGCGGTGAACGGCACAATCGGTGTGTCGTCCGTGAGCGGAACGGGTTCCGCCCAGCCTTCGGCCAAAAAGAGGGCGCCCAGCATATTGCCCACCTCGCACTCCATCCCGGGTCTGAAGCGATCGAGGCGTATCCCGTCAATGCTACCGACCGTCGGCGTTTGTACGATTCTGATGCGGATCAAGAGTCAGAACCCTTGGAAGGGCTCGAGGACGCAGTATTGGTGCCAGCAACAATCTTGCGGCCCAGCTCGAGCATGGACGGCCTAGCTAGCCGCGAGTTTTGGCGATGCCAGGCGCGGACGATTCCTGTGCCGTCGGCGGCTCCAGGTGGTGTTCGATGAGGTGGGTACGCAGACGCTCAAATGCATCAGTCGGCGTGTCGGCGACGTGCAGCAACTCGAGATCCTTCTCCGCGATCGCCCCCCATTCAGCCATCGGCTTGAAGTCGAGAACCTGGTCCCAGTAGTCCCGGCCGTACAGCACAACCTCGATTTTTTTGGACAGCTTGTCCGTCTGGACCAGTGTGAGGATTTCGAACAGCTCGTCGAGCGTGCCGAACCCGCCCGGAAAGATCACCAGCGCCTTCGCCAGGTACGCAAACCAGAATTTGCGCATGAAGAAGTAGTGGAACTCGAAGTGCAGGTCATCGGTGATGTAGGGATTGGCTCCCTGTTCAAAGGGCAGGCGAATGTTGAGGCCGATGGTCTTGCCGCCAGCCTCTCGCGCACCGCGATTGGCCGCCTCCATGATGCCCGGTCCGCCGCCCGATGTGACCACGAAGCGGTGGTTCTCCGACTGCAAGGACAGGCTCCAGTTGGTAAGCAGCCGCGCCAGCTCCCGGGCCTCTTCGTAGTAACGGGCCCACTCCACGGCCTTGCGGGACTTGTGCAGCTCGGTTTCGTACTCGGCGTTGGCACTCTCCACGCCGCGCGCGCGCAGTGTCCGCAGCTCTCGAAGCGCCCGTTCGCGGCTGTCGACCCGTGCGGATCCGAAGAAGACGACGGTGTCCTGAATTTTCTCGGCCTTGAACCGACGCAGCGGCTCGAGATACTCGGACAGGATCCGGATGGGCCGCGCGTCTTCGCTCTCGAGAAACTCCGGATTCAGGTACGCCAGCGGCTGCTGAGACATGACCTGCTACTTTATCTCAGGATGTTATGATCCCACTCCTTCTCCCTGAGGCGATCTATGAAGATGAACACGTGCGGTCGGTCGCTGGCGGTTGGATTGGCGTTCCTCGCGTGCGGAGTCGGCCTGCTCGTCCCGCCTCGCGTTGACGCGCAGCAGTCGGTCGCGAGCGCGCTGCACGCCCGAAACCTGCGACGACTCCTGATCCGCAACGCCATGGTGATTTACGGCAGCGCCAAGCCGCCGTTCGGTCCGGTGGACATCGAGCTTCAGGATGGGCTGATCTCCTCCATCATCGCGAGTGACCCGTCGTCTTCCCGCGTCGGGACGGCGGCGGGAGTCATCGATGCCACCGGCAAGTACGTCATGCCCGGGATCGTCAACACGCACATGCACTGGCACGAGGAGCGACAGCCGGGCATGGCACAGCCGATTCAGTACGAGCGCAATCTCTATCTCGCGGCCGGAGTCACCAGCACTCGAGAGGTGGGGGGAGACTTCGAGAAGTCGAAGCGATGGCGCGCGGAAAGCAACGCGCACCAGATCATCTCGCCGCGGATTCTCATCTATCCGGTGGTCAGCAAGGGGCGCACGGGCAGCCCGGACGAAATCCGCGCCTGGATTCGGGACATCAAGGAGAAGGGCGCAGACGGCCTGAAGATCATCGCGATGGACCGCGATCAGGTGGAGGCGATTCTCGACGAGGCGCACAAGCTGGGACTGCGCACCACCACTCACATCGGCACCGAGGAAACCACCGCGAAGGACTACATCGAGCTGGGCGTGAACGCCATCGAACACTTTTATGGCATCGCCGACGCGGCCCTCACCGGCATTCAGAACTTCCCGGCCGACATGAACTACGACGACGAAATCAAGCGATTCTCGCGGGCCGGCGAGCTGTATGCGCAGGCCGACCCGAAGAAGCTGCACGAGATTGTGGACCTGATGGTGGAGCGCCAGGTGGGCTGGAGTCCAACATTCTCAATCTACGAGGCGGCACGGGACATTCAACGTGCGCAGAACTCGCCTTGGTTCAAGGACTACCTTCATCCCTCGATGGAAGCGTACTTTCGCCCATCGCTCGATAATCACGGATCGTTCTTTTTCGGCTGGACCAGCACTCAAGAGTCGAGCTGGAAGCGTCAGTTCCGCATCTGGATGGACACCGTCCGCGACTTCGGCCTGAAGGGCGGCCTGGTCACGACGGGCGACGATGCCGGCTACCTGTATTCCATGTACGGCTTTGGCATCGCGCGAGAGCTGGAGTTGCACCAGGAGGCCGGGTTCCATCCACTGGAGGTCATCGAACATGCGACCTGGAATGGGGCGAGGATGATCGGGATGGAAGATCGCCTCGGCAAAGTACGGGAAGGGTTCATCGCCGATCTGCTCGTGGTCAACGGCAACCCGCTCGACAATCTCAAACTCCTGAGTCCCAATGGGGCGGATGTCATGCTGATCAACGGCAGACAGGTCGCGAACAATACGACCATCGAAGCCGGGGCGCGCGTGGAGGCGTCACACGGCGGAGGGATCGAGTGGACGATCAAGGACGGGATTCCGTATCACGTCCCCACGCTGATGCGTGAGGTCAAGGACATGGTCTCGCAGGCGCGGGCGCGTATCCGGGTCACGACACCATGAAGAAGATCGATACGGCCGGTGCCCGCAAGCAGACGCCGGGGCTCGATGTGTCGGTGGCCATCGCCGCGCCTGCGGCGCGAATCCTGAAAGCCTTCTTCGACGCCGAAGCGCTCGGCGCCTGGTGGCAGGTGGCGCGTGCCGTCACAACACCCCGAACCCTTGGTCCGTACGCCATTGAATGGGTGCCGACCGACTATCGGGACGAGGTGCTGGGCCGCCTTGGCGGCGTGTTTCGTGGAACGGTGATGCACTTCGAGCCGGGCCGCGGCTTCTTCGTCGCCGATGCCTTCTGGCTCCCGCCCGACGGCGACCCCATTGGTCCAATGGCGCTCGAGGTCAGCTGTTCGGCCGACGCCTCAAACCCCACGCTCACCCGCGTCCGCGTGGCGCAGACGGGGTTCGAGGAAGGCACCCGCTGGCGCCGCTACTACGAGATCGTCGGTGTCGGCTGGGAGCGTGCGCTCGGATCGTTGAAGATGCTGCTGGAGAAGTAATTCACAGAAGCTCGTGGCTTTGTGCAGCCTTCGGGATACGCGGCGTCGCAAATCAGCGGCGGCGGGCGCGGAACATCAAGTAGATCAGACCCGCTCCCACGGCAACACCCCCCGCCAGCAATCCGACCGCCGCGTAGGTCACCGGCCCCGGCGGCGGGGGAATCGTCGCGCGCGCGGCATCGGACACCGCGCGTCTGCGCGCCAGCTCCAGTTTCAGGCTGGTCTCGCCCTGATCCATCGCCCAGCGATGATTTGCCTCGAACAGCGGCCTCATGAGAAATGAGAGATTCCTCAGAAGCGGCTTCTCGGCGGCAATGCGCCAGTCGTAGGTGATGTCGACGAATGGACCGTCCTGTTCGAAGGTCCAGATCCCCTGCCCGGTGAAATCACCTAGAGCGGCCATCTGAAACCCATTGGGGTAGCGGGAAGCGGTGACAACGAATTCCCACGCGATGGTATACGGCAACCACCCTTTCGTGAGTAGCCGAACTCGTCGGCCCACTCCGTGTGAATCGGGAGGCTCGAGCTCCTCGACCTTCAGGTAGACAGACGGCCACCACCGCGCGAGCGACACGGCGTCGCCCAACACGTCGGCAACCTCGCCGCAGGTTCCTTCGACACGCCAGCCTGTGATGAAGTGATACTCGTGGGCGGCTTCACCCAAAGGGTCGAATCTTTCTGACGGCGAACGCCACCATGATCCGACGGCGCAGCTCGTTCGCCACGGCTCCCTGCCTGAGCGGCGGCGTTCTGAAACGCATCCGAACGACGGCATACCGATCGGTGAGGGACTCAACGCCCGCGACCTCGATCGCCCCGACCAGGTGCGTCGTCCAATCCGGATCGCCCTGCATCTCCGCGCCCACTTCCCGAATCGTTTGCAGCACGCGGTCGATGTCCTCGCGATAGGAGACTCGCAGGTCGACGACAGCGTACGCAAAGTGCTTGCTGAGATTCGCAAGCGCGGTGATGGTCCCGTTCGGAAACACCTGAACCGCACCCTCGACGTCTCGCAACACGATGGTTCTCAGGTTGATCTGTTCCACGCTCCCCGACACGCCATTGATGCGCGCGGTGTCCCCGACACGAACCTGATCCTCGAGAATCAGAAAGAAGCCGGAAATGACGTCTCGGACGAGATTCTGCGCGCCAAAGCCTATGGCGAGCCCGGCAATGCCGGCACCGGTCAGAATCGGCACGATGTCGATCGTCAGTTCACGCAAGAGCATCATGACTGCGACGAAGCCGACGATCACGGTGACGAGTCTGGAGAGAATGCCCGAGAGCGTGCTGGATCGGCGCTGCCACTCGAGATCGGTCGGTCCATGCCGATTGGCTAGCTGGTGCTGGAGCTGTTCGATCAGCAGATGGGCCGCGCGCACGACCACCATGGCGCCGACAATAATGAAAACGATCGGGACACCCTTGGTCAGCAGCTGGTGAACGATTCGATCGGGATACCACGCGGGTTCGTCGACGCTAAAGTGCCTGAACAGGAACGACATGGCGGCGAGGGCGGCGACGCCGAAGGCGAGGAGGGTTAGCGTCCAGACCAGCTGTTTGGCTCTTCTGTGAATCGCGGCGCGGCTCGCGGGGTTGACGAAATCCTGTTTATCGAGCGTTCGGTGAATCGCTGCCCGAAGGCCGCGGGCGACGAGGGCCGCGACGATGAACACCAGTACGATGTCGATGATCGTGAGAGTGGTAGGCAGCATCACAGTTGCTGAATCTTCAGATAGTTGGCATCGGTCCGGGTCAGATCAGGATGAATGCTCACGAGCACGACCGACGAACCCGCTCGCACGAGGCCGCGGGCAAGGAGTTGCCGAGCGATGAGGGTGCCGGCGGCGTCGGCATTCTCGCCGATGTCGGTGCAGACGGGTGTCACACCCCAATAGAGGGCGAGTCGCCGTGCCGTGTCACCCTGGTCGGTGGTCGCGAGAATCGCAACACGCGGACGCAGCGCCGAGAGGCGTCGGGCCGTGCCTCCGCCGCGCGTCACGGCGACTATGGCTTCAGCGCCTCCCCGCTCCGCCAGGGTCACGGCCGCTTCGCAGAGCGCCTGCACCTGATCCTGTGCAGTCTGGCCGCTCACCGGGACGCTGAGCCGGTCGACACTCAACCCGGTCTCCGCATCGCGAATCACCGCATCCAGCGTCTGGACCGCGCGAGCCGGGAACGCGCCGATGGCGGTTTCCGCTGACAGCATGATGGCATCGACCCCGTCCTCCACCGCGTTGGCCGCGTCACTCACCTCCGCGCGAGTCGGCCGCGCCTCGGTGGTCATGGACTCGAGTACCTGGGTGGCAACGATGACCGGGACTTGACGACGTCGGCCTCGTCGGGTGATGTCTTTCTGGGCGCGAGGCACCTGTTCCAGCGGCATTTCGAGCCCGAGATCACCCCGAGCCACCATCACGGCATCGCAGGCTCCCAGGATCTCGTCGAGATGCTCGAGGGCTCTCGGGCGCTCGAGCTTCGCCACCAGCGGCACGCTCGCATCGTCCGCCTCTAGCAGCTCCCGCGCCTGCCGCAGATCCTCCGCCGTCTGGACGAAACTGATTGCGACCATGTCCACGCCAAGGGAGAGGCCGAATCGCAAATCGTCAGCGTCCTTGAGCGTGATGGCGGACGCGGGCAGGTCCACGCCAGGCGCGCTGATGCCTTTGTGCTCGCCCAACCGGCCACCGTCAACCACGCTGGTCTGGATCTCCCGGCCGTCCGAACCTTCAACGCGGAGCTCGATCAGTCCATCGTTCAGCAGCAGCCGATCGCCCGCGCGCACGCCGCGAGCCAACCCCTCGAACATTGTCCCGATCCGTCCGCTGTCGCCCTCGAAATCGCCCACGCCAATTCTCAATGAGTCGCCGGCCTTCAGTTCAATCGGCCGGCCACCCTTCAGCCGGCCGGTCCGAATCTTGGGACCGCCGAGGTCCTGCAGAATCGCGACATGGCGTTCCGCCCGCTCGGCCGCCTGCCGGACGCGAGCATAAGTCACTGCCTGGGATTCGTGCGTTCCATGCGAAAAATTCAACCGGACGATGTCGACGCCGGCGGCAATCAACGAATCGAGGATGACGTCGGTGTCGCTGGCGGGGCCGACAGTCGCGATGATCTTCGTGCGCCGCATGTAGAATCACGTCAATTATGGGCCAGATTGTTCCCGACCTCATCGAGCGATACCTCGGTGGCCTCAACCGGCTGGCCGATCCCGTGCTCGTCGAGATTGCCCGCTACGGCGCCGAACACGATCTCCCTCTGATCGATGCGGAGGTTGGCGGCCTTCTGCGCGTCGTGACCACTGCGATCGGAGCCCGTCGGGCGCTCGAGATCGGAACCGCCGTTGGCTACTCGGGCATCTGGCTCGCCGGCGCGCTGCCGCCCGACGGCCAGCTGCTCACGCTGGAGCTGGATCCCGACCGGGCGCGGATCGCCCGGGACAATTTCTCGAGGGCCGGTCTCGCCGATCGGGTGAGCGTCATCGTTGGTGACGCCCAGCGCATGCTGGCCAAAGTATCGGGACCGTTTGACGTCATCTTCCAGGACAGCGACAAGCAGCTGTATGGACCAATGCTGGACCGACTCGTCGAGCTTCTGCGGCCGAGAGGCCTGTTGATCACGGACAACGTGCTCTGGGACGGGGAAGTTGTTCCTGGCTTCGTGGCTCAGCCGAAGAAAAACGCCGAGGACACCAGAGCGATTGCTGAATACAATCAGCGCCTCAGTACACATCCGCAGCTGATGACATCCATCATCCCCCTGCGCGACGGCGTCGCGGTGTCGGTAAAGAGATGACGATTGACACATGGTTGAAGACCGCACTCGCCGATGCCGAGCGACGAGGGCTGCCCGAGCTCAAGCCGTTGCTCGAAAGCCTCGCGCAAGCCATGCGGACGCTGCGGGACGCCGACTTCAACGAAGACGCCGGCCGGTAACGCGCATGTTCACGATCGAAGAATTCGGCCGCAAGCTCCGGGCACGCGAGATCAGCGCAGCCGAGATGACCGACGAATGTCTCCGTCGGATTGCCGATGGCAACGCCCGCATCAATGCCTTCATCCACGTGATGACCGACGAAGCCCGTCGTCAGGCCCACGAGGCCGACCGTGAGTTGGCCGGCGGTCGCGATCGGGGAGCGCTGCACGGGGTCCCCGTTTCCATCAAGGACATTTTCGACATCCGAGGCACGGCGACAACCGCTGCTTCGCGCGTGCGCGACAACCACGTCGCCGGACACGACGCCACGGTCATCACGCATTTGCGGCACGCCGGAGCCGTGCTCATCGGAAAGACGAACCTGCACGAGTTCGCGTTCGGAACGACGAGCGAGGATTCAGCCTTCGGACCTGCCCGCAATCCGATTGACCCCACGCGCTCACCCGGCGGATCGAGCGGTGGCTCTGCGGCCAGCATCGTCGCCGGCATGGCGCTGGCGTCGCTCGGGTCGGATACCGGCGGGTCGATTCGGATCCCTTCTGCGGCGTGCGGAACCGTGGGATTGAAGCCCACGTACGACGAGTTGCCGATCGAGGGTGTCGTTCCGCTCTCTCGCACGCTCGATCACGTCGGGCCCATCACGCGCAGCGTCCCCGACGCCTGGCATATGCAGCAGGCCCTGCTCGGCCGCGAGGCGGGACGCCCCCTCGTCGCCACGCCGATCAGCAGTCTTCGTCTCGCCGTGCCGCGCGCCTACTTCTGCGATCTGCTCGATGATGAAGTGCGCGCGACCTTCGAGTCGTCGCTCGAAGCACTGAGGAAGGGCGGCGCCCGGATCGATGATGCGGGCATTCAGCATGCGAAGACGATCGCGCCGATCTACATGCACATCTCCTTCGGCGATGCCGCAGCCTACCATGCGACCACGCTCGAGACAATGCCCGACCGCTACACGCCACCGGTCAGAGTGCGCCTGGAACTTGCCAGATATGTGTTGGCCGAGGACTATGTCCGCGCGCTCGCCGGTCGAGAGGTCCTGCGTCGCGAAGTCGACGCCGCTCTCTCGGGCCACGACGCGCTCGTGCTCCCTTCGCTGCCGATCCCAGCCCCGGTCATCGGCGCCAACTTCGTTCAGATCGGGAGCGCCAAGGAGGCGGTCCGCCCCCTCATGCTTCGATTGACGCAGCTGTTCAACCTGACCGGGCACCCCGCCATTTCACTACCGTGCGGAACGACGTCAGCCGGTCTTCCCTGCGGCCTGCAGCTGGTTGGCGGGCGGATGCACACCGAAAGTCTGTTGCGGATTGCGTTTGCCGTCGAGCAGGTGCTTTCGAGCTAGCGTGAACTCGCCCGTACTTGTCGCTCGTACTCGTAGTGCAGGACTTTAGTCCTGCGATCACGGCAGGGCTGAAGCCCCGCACTACGAGTACCTACAGCGCACGGCTCAACAGCTCCCGCGCAATGGTCACGTAGCCATCCACGGCAGCACGCAATTCAGCGACGTCGACGAACTCGTCCGCGGTGTGTGCGGTGTGTATCGAGCCCGGACCGAAGAGCAGCGGCTCGCCCCATGCCCCGAGAAACGGAATGTCCGTGGTGTAGGGGAACACGGCCGTGGCAAACCCGGGAACGGTCACGAGGCGGGCTGGAGGAACATCGAGCACCGGCTCAATGCGGACACGGCGCTCAATTGGCGTAATCGCTCGACGAACCGCAGCGGCGTCGCTCACCGTTCGAAACATGACTTCTGCTTCGGCGGATGGCGACACCACGTTCGGGGCCACGCCACCGGCAATCAGCCCGATCGTGTAATGGGTGCGTCCGAGCACGGGATCGGATGGCAACTCGATCGACCGCAATTCAACCAGCGCATCAAGGAGCTTGTCGATCGCCGAGTCGCCCAGCTCAGGAAACGAGGAGTGTGCGGCTCTTCCACTCGCGCACAACTTCACGCGGGTCATCCCTCGCGTGGCCAACCCGAGCCGGTTGTCGGTCGGCTCGCCGTCGACCAGAAACCGGCATCCGTCCGCCGTCCGGTTCGCGACTCGAGCGCCGTCGCTTCCGCGTTCCTCGCCGACGACGAACAGCAGACCCACGCGCGATTCCCCATCACGGCGCAAGGCGTCCACAGCTGCCACCTGCGCCGCGAGAATCCCTTTGGCGTCGCAACTGCCGCGGCCGATGATCCGATCGCCCTCGAGCCGGCTGGGGAAAAACGGTGGAACGCAGTCGAAATGCGTCGACAACACCACGACCGGCGGCGGGGATGCGGCACAAGTCGCCAGGACGTTGAAGCGCGACTCGTCGACCGGTTGTTCGCTGACGGAGAATCCTTGATCGCGCAGATAGCGGGACAGCCACACGCCTGCGTCTCGCTCTCGACCCGTTGTCGAGTCGATGTCCACAAGCGATCGCGTGAGGCCGATCAGATCGACGGCCGATGGCTTCACCGGATCCACGCCTCGAGCTCCGTTCGCGTGTCGGTGCGCGAATCGCGATACTTGACGATAACTGGAGTGGCCAGCGAGAGGCCCCACTCGGGCCCCTTCCCAACACTCACGGCTCGAGCGCCGGGGACGACCACGGCATTCTCGGGCACGACCAATGGACGCTCAGCCGTCGGCTTGATGATCTCGCCTCTGACCAGGTCGTAGACCGGCGTCGATCCCGTCAGGACGGTCCCTGCCGCGATCACCGCGCGCTTCCTGATGATGGCGCCCTCATAGATCCCGGTATTGCCGCCGATGAGCGCTTCGTCCTCGACGATGACGGGAAGTGCTCCCACAGGCTCGATGACTCCCCCAATCTGGGCTCCCGCGCTGACATGGACACGAGCACCGACCTGTGCACACGATCCCACGAGGGCATGAGAGTCGATGAGTGTCTGCTCGCCGATCCAGGCGCCGATGTTCACGTACATCGGCGGCATGCAGATCACACCAGGCGCGATGTAGGCGCCGTCGCGGACGGTCGATCCTCCGGGGACGATCCGAACCCCGGCGGCGAGCCCTGGACGCTTTAGCGGAAGGGTATCTTTGTCGTAGAAAGGCCAACGACCGTCATCGATCGAGACGTCCACGGTGTCGCCGAACTTGAAACCGAGCAGAATGCCCTGCTTGACCCACGTATTGACTCGCCAGCCAAACGGACTGGCGGTGTCAGGTTCGGCGGCCCGCACGGCGCCGGAGGACAGGGCCTCGCGTAGTCGACTGAAGGCGTCCCGCACCGCCTCGCGTTCTGCTGATGCGCCGGCGGATACGAGCTGGTTGATGTCGGTTTCAAGCATGAACGGCCGACAACAATTCGAGGCTCTTCAGCACCCTCAGTATCTTTTCTCTCGACTCGGGTCTCGGTGAGCACACCGGCAGACGGTAGATCTCCTCAATCAGACCCATTGCCGCCATGGCCGCCTTCACCGGGACCGGATTCGCCTCGACAAAATTGACCTGCATGAGCGGCATGATGCGGGAGTGGACGTCGCGGGCCGCTGCGAAGTCGCCACGTTCCGCCGCTTCGACCATCCGCACCATCTCTGCCGGCACCTCGTTGGCCGCCACTGAAATGACGCCCCGCCCGCCAATCGCCATCAACGGCAGCGTCACCGCATCATCGCCAGACAGCACGATGAAATCAGCTGGCACCGCCCGGCAGATGTCGCACATCTGACCGATGTTCCCCGAGGCCTCCTTGACGCCGACGATATTCGAGATCGCGGCCAACCTGGTGAGCGTCGGCACCTCGATGTTGACGCCCGTCCGGCTCGGAACGTTGTAGACGATGATGGGCAGCGGTGTGCTGTCGGCGATGGCCTCGAAATGCTGATACAAACCCTCCTGCGTAGGCTTGTTGTAGTAGGGCGTCACCGAAAGCAAGCCGGCAGCGCCGGCCTTGCGCATTTCACCGGCCAGGTGAATGACTTCCCTCGTGTTGTATCCACCCGCTCCGGCCAGGATGGGGATCTGTCCGCGACTTTCGTCCGCGAGGATCTCCACAATACGAATGCGCTCCGCAAGCGTGAGCGTGGGATTCTCACCCGTCGTCCCGCACGGGACGAGGAAATGAATGCCGCCGTCAATCTGCCGGCGGCCAAGCCGCCGTACCGCCGGCTCGTCAAGATCGCCAGTCTTGGTAAACGGCGTCACGAGCGCCGTGCCGACTCCGGTCCAATTGATCCTCATGGCGGCCCCCAATCTGTAGTCAGCTATCCGCTATCGCCTATCAGCTATCGGCAGCTCTTCAATCCGCAGTCTGCACTCTGAAATCAACATTCTGCACTCTGAACTCTGCCTTCTGAACTATTAGCGTAGTCCGAGAACATCGTGCATCGTGAACCAGCCGCGCTTGCCTGTGACCCACCGCGCGGCGACGAGGGCTCCCCGGGCGAAGGCGCTCCGGTCCCGCGCTGTATGCGACAGCGTAATCGATTCCGCGGCCCCGTCGAAGCCAATCGTGTGCGTGCCGGGAATATGACCCGCTCGAGTAGACGAGACGTCGATCGGCCGGTCGTAGCCCGCGTCCTTCATCGTGCGGGCCAGTGCCAGCGCAGTCCCGGACGGCGCATCCTTCTTCGCAGCGTGATGGGCTTCGTGCAGCCAAGCGCCAAACTCGTCGTGCGCCGCGAACAGTTTCGCCGCCCGCGCCGCGATCGCCTCGAACAGGACAACGCCCGTCGAGAAATTCGGCGCAACCACCAGGCCGATGCCAGCCTCCGCCGCTGCTCTTCGCACTTCGGGCTCGTGACTACCCCACCCCGTCGTGCCGACGACAACGTTGATGCCAAGCTTCGCCAACGCCGGCACGTTGACGGGGACGGCGTCGGGATACGAAAAGTCAATCGCGGCATCGACAGGCCCCCAGTCCCTCGCCGAGGTCTCCAGACGCGTGGCGTTGTCGATCTCGACAATGCCGGCGACCTCGCAATCGTAGTCGACCGCGAGGCGCTCGACCATCCGTCCCATCCGTCCGTGACCCACCAGTAGAATGCGCATGGTCTCGTTCACCTCGCCTTCGTCGACTCGTGCCGATTCACTGTCCCGTGAAGAATTCCCCGTGAAGGCAGTTCATCGCCCCTTCAACATCCGAGTCCCGCAGCACGAAGGTAATGTTCCGTCGCGATGCCGCCTGCGAGACCAGACGCAGCGGAATCCGCTTCAGGGATGTCACCGCCCGCCCGAACAGCGCCGTGTCGCCTCGCAGATTCTCTCCAACAACACACACAATCGCCATGTCGGGCTCAATGTTCACATCGGCGAAGCTGCGGAGATTGTGGACGATGTCGTCGAGGCGGCGCGGGTTGTCAACGGTCACCGACACGCTCACCTCGGACGTCGTGACGACGTCGACGGGAGTCTTGAAGCGCTCGAACACTTCGAAGAGTCGCCGAAGGAATCCGTGTGCCATCAGCATCCGTGTCGATGTGATGTCGACGACCGTGACACCTCTCTTGCAAGCCAGAGCGGTCAGCCCGTCATGTTCGCGGCCATTGGCCGTGATCATCGTGCCGGCAATCTCAGGCCGCCGCGAGTTCAGGATTCTGACCGGGATATTCTTGGCGACAGCCGGAAGAATGGTGCTGGGATGCAGCACCTTCGCGCCAAAGTAGGCAAGCTCCGAGGCTTCGAGGAAGGACAGCTGCGGCACGAGCCTCGGCGATGACACGACGCGGGGATCTGCGGTGAGCATTCCGTCGACATCCGTCCAGATTTGAATTTCGTCCACATCAAGACACGCGCCGAAGATGGCCGCGGAGTAGTCGGAACCGCCACGCCCCAGGGTGGTCGTCACACCGGTCTCGGTGGCGCCAATGAATCCGCCCATCACGGGGACTCTTCCAGCGGTGCGCTCGGGCGCGATCAGGCGCTGCGCCCGATCGCAGGTCGCCGCCATATCGGGCAAGGCCGCCATGTGCTCAGCGTCAGTGACAAGCACCTCCCGCGAGTCGACCCACACCGCCGGAATCTGGCGGGCGGCGAAGGCCTCGGCAACGATGCGGCTGCTGGCCAGCTCGCCCATCGCGACAATCTCGTCATGTGACCGCGGTGGCACATCACCCGCCTCGGCCAGTGCTCGCACGAACAACATGAGATGCGTGAATTCGTCACCTAGTTTCGCGAGGAGAGGCTCAGACACCTCGCCCGGCACGAGTGCAGATGCGACGGCCACATGCCGATCGAGAAGATCCTGCACGAGTGTTGTGGCCTGCTCGCCCTCCCCCAGACCAGCCAGGCGCGCCGTTTCAATCAACCGATCGGTCACCTTCGACATCGCCGATACGACGACTGCTGGCGGCGGATCGTTCGGATGCGTCTCGAGCTGCTTGCGAACGATCGCGGTCACCCGATTCATCGCCTCGGCATCGGCGACGGAGGTGCCGCCGAATTTCATGATGACGTTCACAGAAGACCCTCACGATGCATCAGTTCGGCATTGAGAATGGCGACTCCCGCGGCGCCTCGAATCGTGTTGTGTCCGAGCGCGACGAACTTGTAATCGAACAGCGAACAGGGCCGCAGTCGTCCAATCGTGACGGTCATGCCGCCGTCCCGATTGACGTCGAGAAGTGGTTGCGGCCGGTTCGCCTCCGGCAGATAGACAACCGGGTGCAGTGGCGCCGACGGGAGTTCGAGATCTTGCGGCCGCCCCTTGAACGAAGTCCACGCCTCGATGATCGCCTCGGCGGTCGGAGGTTCGGCAAACCCAACGGAAATCGATTCGGTATGGCCGTTCTGCACGGGCACCCGGGTTGTGGTCGCGCTGATACGCACCGGATGATCCTCAACGCGGCCGCTCGAGAAGGCACCAAGAATTTTTCGGGTTTCCGTTTCGATCTTTTCTTCCTCGCCGCCGATGTGCGGGATCACGTTCCCCAGAATGTCCCACGACGGCACGCCAGGATAGCCCGCGCCCGAAATGGCTTGCAGCGTCGTAATCATGGTCGTCTTCAGACCGAACGGTCGAAGGGGCGCCAGTGCCATCGCCAGCACGACGGTCGAACAATTGGGATTCGTGACGATGCGACCTTTCCACCCGGTCGCGGCGGCCTGGGCGCCGAGCAGCTTGAGGTGCTCGGCGTTGACTTCGGGGATGAGGAGCGGCACGCTCGGTTCCATCCGGTAGTTGCGGGAATTGCTCACCACCAGATGACCGGCCTTGGCGAAGGCGGCTTCGATGTCACCAGCCACAGAGGAGTCGAGGCCGGAAAAGACGAGCGCTGGCGCGCGGCCAGGCGTTGCCGCGTCAACCGTGCAGTTGGCCACGTCGTCGGGAAGTTGATTCGGCAGGCGCCACGCGGCAGCGTCACGAAACTTTTTGCCAGCAGAGCGCTCGCTCGCACCAAGCCACTCAACTTTGAACCACGGGTGCTCGGCGAGCAAGGCGATGAACTGCTGGCCGACCATGCCGGTCGCGCCAAGGATACCTATTGGGATGTGCGGCATAGCGTGTCTGTCCTTACGTAGGCCCGGCCTTCAAGTCGGGCGATCACCGGTCAACAAAAAAAAAGCCGACGCGGAAGAATCCGTGTCGGCAGTAGCAGCTCGAATGTGAATGTCGTTCAGCGGTCGAGCACAACTCCTCCGACACGGGTGGCCCGCTTTCGACCCATTCGCTTTCGCGTGTCGGACGTGAAGATCATGTGCAAGACGGAAGAGTATAGCATGAAGGGTAGATGCTTCAAGCCCTCTTCCATGCCTGGGAACGACAACTCGCCTCGGTCTCCACCAATCGGACCGTGCGCCCCTTCGAATGGGGCCTCGACTGGATTCCTGCGAACGGTCACCAAGCGGGCGGTGCCGACCCACCGGCGATTCTGAACCACTGGGTCTCGGGCGTGATGGCTGACAGCGACGCGTTTTTCACGCCGACGCCGACCAGTGCGTACGTCCTGGGCGCCCCGACAACGGAAGGCGATCGCTGGCTGACGTTTCCGACCGCGCTCGAAACGCCACATCCCGTGAACAACACGGTGCACTGCCGGTATGTCCCCGCGAAACGGCGGTCCCGCGCGGCCGTGCTCGTCCTTCCTCAATGGAATTCGGATCCCGGCGGTCATGTCGGACTGTGCCGCCTGCTCGCGATGAACGGCATGTCGGCGCTCCGTCTGAGCCTTCCCTATCACGATCAGCGGATGCCGCCAGAACTGCAGCGCGCCGACTACATCGTGAGCGCCAACGTCGCCCGGACCGTACAGGTGTGCCGGCAGGCGGTCCTCGATGCCAGGCGAGCAATCGCGTGGCTGGCAGGCGAAGGGTACGATCGCATTGGCATCCTCGGCACGAGTCTGGGATCATGCCTGTCGCTGCTCACGACTGCCCACGAGCCGCTGATCAACGCGCAAGCCCTCAATCACATCTCGCCACACTTCGCGGACGTGGTATGGCGCGGCATTTCAACGCGCCATGTCAGGCAGGGACTCGACGGCCACATCGATCTCGACCTGCTGCGGACGCTATGGAAGCCGATTAGCCCGCACTGGTATCTGGAGCGCGTGCGCGATCGTCAGACACTGCTGGTGTACGCGCGCTACGACCTGACCTTCCCGCCGGATTTGTCGAGGGATCTCGTCCGGAGCTTCCGCGATCTCGGCATTCCGCACAAGGTTGCCGTCCTGAGATGTGGGCACTACAGCACCGGGAAGGCGCCGTTCAAGTTTCTCGACGGCTGGATTCTGACGCGGTTCCTGAAGAAGGCGCTTGGTTAAGGCGTACGCACCTACTTCACCTCGACGATCTCAATCGCGATTCGATCAGGCCCTTCGATCATCGCGGCGCGCGAATTGCCCCACGGGTGAATCTCTTCGAGGAATTTCACGCCTTCACCCTTCAGACGAGCGACGGTTGCCGTCAGATCGGGGGTGCTCACCGCCCAGTGATCCACGATCTTCCCCCGCGTACTGACAAGCCCGCCGCCTGGCCACGGCCGAATGGAAATCGAAATATCGTCGAACGACACCCCGCCGGCTGGGTCGCGGACGAATCCCGTTTTCGCGAACGACGGCCACGTCGGCGGCGCGTAGAGCTTGGTCTCGCAGTCGCCGGTTGGCGCAGCCGCAGCGGCGCCACCTCGGCCCTGCGGACGTGCGGCGCCAAGGTGCGTGACATACCACCGCATCGCGCACTCCGGATGCTCGTGGTACATGTGCACATGATTGAACCGCTCGGTCGTGCCGGACTGAGCGTTTTCGATCATGGCGCCATCGGGACCTCGCAGGTAGCCGAATCCGCCCATACGGGTCGGCTGGGTGCCCTTCTCGCGCATCGCCAGAATCTGCTCCTGCGTCGGCAGACCAGGAAGTGTGTCGCTCGACATGTCCACGAGCTTGCCGTCGGCCGCGTCCCACATCTGCGCGATCTGCAGTCCCATCGCGCGGAAGCGGTCGTTGTATTCGCGCGAGTTGGGCGTATTCCAGCCGAAATGCCAGACCGAGGTTTGCGGGCCGGTCAGTTCGTTCTGGGGCGTCGTGGCGACTTTCGTGAAGAGGATATAGATGTTTCCCGTCTTCACCGCTTCGAACCCATTGAAGGTGGTCTTGGTCGCCGAGAGCGCAAACGGCCTGGGGTAGTACTCGGCCGCTGCCGTCGGGTTGACCGAGTTCAGGTGCACGTGGTGAAACTGGAGTTTTTCGATGGCGGCAGGCTGAGCCTGGGCGCGGGTCACGCGGTAGGTTGAAGCGACGACCACGCCGACACCGAGCAGACCGACGAGCACTGTCTTTCCGATCATCGCCTTCATTCGCGCCTCGCTCTAACGATATTTAGAGATACTTCAGCAGGCCGCGCAGCGCGTCGTAAATCACCCGCGCGAGGTCCCGCACAAACGGAGACACCTCACCCTCGTTGACGGCGTTGGCGATGGTCACCGGATTGGTCAGCAGCAGCCAGACGGTGGAGCCGGCCACGACCGAGCCGACCGTCACCAGCGCTCCGAGTACGCTGACGCCGACATGACGCAGACGCATCGAACGGGCCCCTTTGCCCGCCGAGCTTCGGCAGCCCGACGGTTTTCAAGAAAGACTTGCGATCGTATCAGAATGCTTCGGCGGAGAGGATGGCGGTTTCGCCGAGATTGAGCCGGGCGAGGTCGCCCGCCACGGCGTCGAGGTCGCCCACGACGAGCGTGGTGAGTCGAGCGGGATCGAGGTGGGCGGAGGCCACGCGCGTGACATCCTCGACCGTCACCGCAGCGATGCGAGGGACGAACTGTTCGAAGTAGTTGTCGGGCAGATCGTAGAGGGCGATTTGCGTGATGGCTCGCGCGACGTGCTCGGCGGTCTCAAAGTTGCGGGCGTACCCGCGGGTCAGGGCGGCGACACCGAGCGAGAGCTCTTCGGGCGTCACCGCGCGAGGGCCGCGAATCGCGGCAATCTCATCGAGCGACTCTTCGATCGCACGGCTCGTCGCGGCCGTCTGCACGCTGACAGTAAGGGCAAAGGGTCCGGGAAGCCGCCGGAAATCGAACGCCGTCCGCGCGCCATAGGTGAAGCCCTTGTCTTCGCGGAGGTTGAGGTTGATCCGGCTGACGAATTGCCCGCCGAGAACCATGTTGGCCGCGACCAGCGCATGATAGTCCGGCGTGTTCCGCGCCACCGCGACGTGACCGATGCGCAATTCGGATTGCGGGGCGCCCGGACGCGGCACGACATTCAGCCGCGGCGGCTGCGAGAGCCCGGCAGACGTCGGCGTTCGCCGATCCGTCGCGTTGTGCCACCCACCGAAGGCTTCTGCCGCGAGGCTCTCGATTGCGTCGTGATCGCAGTCACCGACTGCGACAATCGTCGTTTCCGAGGGCTTGATCGCGGCATGGAATCGCCGGACGTCGTCCACGCTCAACGCGTTCAGTGATTGCTCGCCCCCGAGCGGGGTGTGGCCGTAGGGATGGTCGCCGTACAGGAGCTTGACGAAGATCCGATCGGCCACGGCACCCGGCATGTCGCGCAGCTGCGTCAATCGATGCAGCCGCAGCTGGCGCACGCGTTCAAAGTCCGGCTCGGCGAGAGCAGGCCGCGCCACCATGTCCGCCAGCAGCGCCAACGCGGGACCGGCAAACCGGCTCAAGACCGTGGTGCTGAGCAGCGCCGCGTCGGGTCCGATGTCCGAGTCGAGCTGGGCGCCCAGACGCGCCAGTCCTTCGTGCATTTGAATCGCTGATCGGCCGCCGCTGCCCTCATCCAGCATGTCGACCGTCATCGCCGCGAGGCCTTCCTTGCCGGACGGATCGTCAGCGGCCCCGCATCGGATCAACACCATCATGGTGACGACCGGAACCGATGGGTGTGAAACGGTCCAGACCCGCAGGCCGTTGGCGAGCGCTGACTTCCGGATCGCGGGGAACTTGAATGATCGCACCGGACCAGGCTCTGGCAGCCGCGATCGATCGACCGGACGGAGATTCACGCGGCTCACACGGTTGACAGGGTTCACCGGGTTCATCGGGTTCATCGAGTTCACTGGATCACCGCACCGTCGTACGCAAACGTTCCCAGGGGCAGGCTCACGAAACAACCGCCGGCGTGGACCCGGGGATCGCCAGGTGGGCGCGGCCGCGCGGCACGATGCTCAGGGTCACCCGATGCTGTCGTCGCAGGTAGCGCTGCAGCACGTTCTTCATCGACTCGGGCGTCACCACCTGATAACGGGCAAGATCGCGATCGAAGAACGCCGGATCACCCATGAACGTGTTGTAGGCATTCAACTGATCGGACTTCCCACCGAAGCCCCCGACCGTCTGAAGCCGGAACATGAATTGCGCTTCCGTCTGCACCCGACCGCGGTCGATCTCGTCTGGCGTCGGGCCATCGGCAGCCAGACGCGTGATCTCCTCGATCATGACCCGCTCGAGTTCCTCGAGTGCATGACCCGGAGTCGCGGTGGCGGCGACCTGGAGAAACCCGGAAATCTCTCGGGAATTCTGCGACGCGGACACATCCGTTGCGAGTCGTTCCTCGAACACGAGCCGCCGGTACAGGCGCGATGTCTTGCCATTCGCCAGGATGTCAGCGGCGAGGTCGAGCTCGGCATCGCCCTGGGCGAACATGGGCGTCGACAGCCACGAAATGTAGAGACGTGGTAGCTCGATCCGATCCTCGAGCATCAGCCGCTCGTCCTGGGCAAGGGTCGGCTCCGGAGGGGCGACCGCTCCGCGGCGAGGCCCGGTCGGCAGATCGCCGAAGTACTCTCTCGCTTTCGCCAGCGCCTCGTCCGGGTCGATATCCCCGGCGAGCGCCAGTGACGCGTTCCCCGGGTGATAGTAGGTGCTGAAGAACTCGCGCACGTCCTCGATCCGCGCGTCGTGCAGATCGGCGATCTCACCAATCGTGGTCCAGTGGTACGGATGATCGGGCGGATAGAGCGACGCGAGCATGGCCATCGGCGCCAGGCCATATGGCCGATTCTCGTAGTTCTGACGTCGTTCGTTGAGCACGACGTCGCGCTGGTTGGAGAACTTTGCCGGGGTCAGCGCCGGAAGCAGAAACCCCATCCGATCGGATTCCATCCAGAGCGCGAGATCCAGCGCCTCGGTCGGCACCACCTCCCAGTAGTTGGTCCGGTCGGCGTTGGTCGACCCATTCAGCGAGGCACCCGCGCCTTGCAGCGGCTGGAAGTACCCCTTGTCGTGATGCTGCGAACCCTCGAACATCAGATGCTCGAACAGGTGCGCAAACCCGGTCCGGCCGGGCGTCTCATTCTTCGATCCGACGTGGTACCAGAGGTTGACCGCCACGATCGGACAGCTGTGATCTTCGTGCAGCAGCACGTCCATGCCGTTGTCGAGCGTGTGTTTGGTGAAAGACAGGGTCACCGGAAATCGCCGCAGGTGAGCATGGACGAGCCGTAGTACGGGTTCTTGATATCAGACCCTTCCTGCAGCCATGGTTTCTGCTTCATCGGACACACCGCCACGCGCACGTCGTCGGGAAGCGTCAGCTTCAACCCGTCCATGTAGGCCACGATCGCGTCGCTGAGTCTCGCGAATTTCTCGCGCGCGTCTTCGATCTCGGTCGCCGACGCGACCTGAAGCGCCGAGGTGTCGATCTTCATGGCCGGAGCCCCGAGCGCGGTCGCGGCGGTCGCCAGATCTCCCGCGTTGGCGCGCACGCCATCAAGGCTGTCGGACGCGAGCGCGCTGGAAATCTTCAGGTAGGGATCGACGACCGAGCTCGGCATGGCGGCGCCAGCCTTGGGCGTGGACGATGTGTCGGGCGCGCAGCCTGACGTGGAGACCACCGCGAAGGTCAGTGCCGCGATCGCGAATACCAGTGTCTTCATCGCACCACCGTCAACGGAATAGTCGACCGCTGATAACTGGCGATCGAGATTTGCGCGGCTGTCTGTTCCGCCACCGACATGAAAGCACGCGCCGCCGGCGATTCCGGTTCACCGATCACGAGAGGAATCCCCGTATCGCTGCCTTCGCGAATGGGCTGATAGATCGGCACCCGGCCCAGGAATGGGAGACCGAGCTCCAACGCCATCTGTTCACCCCCTCCGCGGCCGAAGATGTCCGCTTCTTCATGGCAGTTGCGGCACACGAAGTAGCTCATGTTCTCAATCACGCCCATCGGCGGAATATTCAGCTTTCGGTACATCGCGACCGCGCGGCGGCTGTCGGCAAGCGAGACCTTCTGTGGCGTCGTGACCACGATGGCTCCCGCGACCGGCACCGTCTGACTCAAGCTGAGCGCCACATCACCCGTGCCCGGCGGCATGTCGATGATCAAATAGTCCAGGCTGCCCCAACTTACCTGACGGAAGAACTGCTGAAGCACGCCGTGCAGCATCGGTCCGCGCCAGATGATCGGCGCGTCATCGGCGGTGAGAAAGCCCATCGACACGACCTGCAGCCCGTACTTCTCCGCCGGTACGATCTTCTCGCCGTCGGTAATGAGCTGTGCCTGCATGCCGAGCATGATCGGGACGTTGGGGCCGTAGATGTCACCGTCGATCATGCCGACTCGGCTGCCGCACTTGGCCAGGGCGATCGCGAGATTGACCGCAACCGTCGTCTTGCCCACGCCGCCTTTGCCGGCACCGACCGCGATGATGTTCTTCACACCGGGCAGCGGCTGACGCCCGCCGTCGCCACTGATGCCTTCGCGGACGCGGGCACTCATCTGCACATCCACGCCCGACACGCCGGGAACCTGCAGCACAGCGGCGCGCGCCTGATCGCGCATCTGCTCCTTCACTGGACACGCCGGTGTGGTGAGCTCGATGGTAAAGCCGACCTGCCCGCCGTCAATCTTGAGATCCTTGATGAAGCCGAGCGCCACGATATCCTGGTGCAAATCTGGGTCGCGCACGATTTTCAGTGCGTCGAGCACGGCTGTTTGGTCGACCATGGGTCAAGAATATCGGCTTTGGCGCACCAATAACAAGGATCTCACCGCTGGCACAATCTCGCCTGTTCATTGGAACGGCGCGAGACTCGTGCAACTCGCGGCTATGATAGTGATTGGGTAGTTATTCGTGCATCAGCTTCGTGCGTTCGCGGCGGTCGTCACCCTCATCGCCACTCTCGCCATCTGGGTCAGAGGTGCGGAGCTGGGCGTCACGTCGCAATCTCAGTCACCGCTCGAGCTCGCCGACGCCATGCGGCTCTTCTATACCGGTCGCTACGAAGATGCGGCCGCCATGGCGCTGGAGTTGCGCGCCGAAGACGACGCCGATCTGGCGTCATACGAGTTGCGAAGCTCTGCTCTGCTGTTCCAGATCAGGAGAGCCATCGGCGAACCCAAGGACAAAGAGAAGGCGCTCAAGCAATGCGCGCCCTGCGCTTCGTTGATGTCCGAGTTCCGGACCGAGATCGACAAAGGCCGCGAACGGGCACGCGAGCGGCTCAAGAGCGATCCGAAGGACGTGACTGCGCGTTTCTTTCTCGGCAAGCTGAATCTGAATTATGTGTGGCTTCAGCTGGGCACGCTCGGAAGGCGGACCGGTTGGGACGAGTACTGGGAGGCGCGTCATTCACTCGATGCCGTGCTCAAGGAGAATCCCAATCACGTGCGCGGGCGAGTCGCGCGCGCCTGGATCGACTACATCGTCGACACCAGGATGCCGTGGGGCACAGAGTGGATTCTCGGCGGCGGCGACAAGAAACGCGCACTCAAGACGGTCGGTGAAGCGGCGCGCGCCAAAGTGGATTTCTTCGATCAGACCGAGGCGACGTTCGCCCTCTGGGACATGCAGGTGCGCGAGAAGAACTTCAAAGAGGCTGTCGTCGTGGCCCGAGGGATCGCGCGTGACTTCCCCGAAAACCGGGACGTCGCACGGTTCCTCGAGCTTCACGATTCCGACGCCAAGCCCTGACCTTCGAACAGCCGCTTGGCATCGCCGCGCAGTAGGGTGGCCAGCGCATAGCAGCCGAGCGCGGTGCCGTAGGGCAACAGCAAGAGATCAACCGACCCCAACATCAGCGCAGCGAGCCGCGACCAGTGCGCCCGCCGTCGAAGCGGCAGGCCGATGGCAATGTGTGCGGCGCCCCAGATGATCGCCATGACCGCCAGCGTCGTGAACACGGCTGCAGTCAACGTGGCCGCGAACTGTCCCTCTCCTCCGGCTCTCGCCGAGGCGATGAGGGCGAAGGCGCCAATGCCCAACGCGAGCATCGAGGCACCGATGACCGCCGTCAGCGCTCCCCAGACGACGAACAGGATACCGACGAGATTGACGTGCAGGGGCATGGGGGACGCTCGAGATTCTCGGTTCTAGAGTTCTCGGTTCTCGGTTCGAGGGTTCTAGCGTTCTAGGGCCTACGCCACCGTAGTCCGCCGGACGGCGACACGCACTTCGACGCGAACCGACGGCGAATGAGGCGCGCGGACCCGGAAACGAAAGCGAGCGCCATCGGGCACACCGGCGGGCAGCGAGAGCAGGATGCGCCGTTGCACCGGCGAGGTCCCGGTCCCGGCGCACGGGCGGCACGGTTCGGGCCACGTTTCACCGCGTCCGCCGCACTGCACGCAGGTCCCGACCAGCGGGATTTCCAGCGGCACCACCGTGCCGCGGGCGGCATCGCGACACGACAACGAGACTTCCGTCCGGAGGGTGTCGGGCTCGATCGCGTCGCCGAGAAACACGTCGCGCTCGCGCTCGATGAGCGGGGCGACGGATGGAAAATCGATCGCCGTCTCGTCAGCAAAGCACTCGTGACTCGCCGTATTGGCGCGGATCGCGTCCCAGACGACAGGCAACGGCTGCGGATGAAAGTGATCGCGGCTCACACTGAAACCCTGTCCAACGATAGGAGCCGATCCGCCGCTTGTCAACCTTGCCACGGCCTCGAACGAATGCTAACGTGACCCGACGTGTCTGCCGGTAAAGAGTGTCCGCTGTGCGCGGGCACGATGCAGTTGAGGAAAACGGAGCACGTCGTGCACGTGCCGGGCAACCCGAAGCCGAGCAAGCGGATCTCAGCCGAGTGGATCTGCCCCGAGTGTGACTACTTCGAGGAAGCCGAACAGGGTCGCGGGTAGAAGCGGTGTTGAGAGGCTGTGTCGGCGCCGACGCCCCGGGCGCAGGCGGATCAGCGCGCGCCGATGGTGAGCAGGACTTCCTTCCGGAGGGTATCCTCGAACTCCTCGAACTTGAGCGCCGACTCGCATTCGTCACACAGTACTTCGAGCACGGCAGGCCGGCTCTCTTCCGACACTTCTACACGGCCATCCTCGAGATGAACAACGTGCATTTGCAGCGTTTTGACCTGAAAATTCCGGTCATTGCCACAATTGGGACAGGTCAACGTCACGAAAACTCCCCCTCTGAGCCCCGCAGTGGAGCGCGATGAAACTTGATTCTATGTAATGGTCGGCCAGATACGCAACGAGAAACCGCCAAAAATTGGCCGTTTCTCGCGAAACTGGCGTAAATCTGCTACCTTTGCACGCGAAATGACCTCAACCACCACCGGTTATCAGATTCACAGCGCAGCGCGAGGCCCGCATTGGATCGCGTGGATCACCCGCGGGGGCGAGACCCAGCCCGATCGATCCATTATCCTCATCGCCGCCAACCAGAAGGAAGCCGAGGAGCGGGCCAAGCGATGGGCGGAGCAATCCGAGTACTAAAGGCCCCGATTACGGCAGGACTCAATCACGGCAACTCAATCACGGCAGGACTCAAGTCCTGCGCTACGAGTACCCCAGGCTCCTACTCCGGAGCAGCGGGAATCACGAAGTGATGGACGGGGCTGGCCGGGGTCCGCTGCCACGCTACATGATGACCAGCGCTCATGGCCTCGATGAATAGGCGCTGCAGCGATGCGGGCAGCACTTCGCCCAGACCTCCTCGACCCATCCGACAGACGCCATCTTTCACAGTCGTCGACAGATAGAGCCGATCGCGTGCACGCGTGAGTGCGACGTAGAGAAGACGCTTGGTTTCTTCGCGCTCGCGAGTCTGCGCGTCCTCATCGGCCTCGGATTGATAGTCGGCCACGGCAACTGAAGGTTGTCCGGTCTGGTCCGACCCGACCCGAATCGCCGCCCGAGTGTTTCCGGTCCCGCGACCAAGATTGACGACGAACACGATCGGGAATTCGAGTCCTTTGGCCGCGTGCACGGTCATCAGGCTGACCGCATCCTTCGCGTCAATCGCGGCATTCGATTCGTCCCCCACCGCGAGTTCGTCGAGGTGATCAGCCACGCGCGCGAGGGTCGCATAGCCCCGGTTCTGGAAGCGGCGAACGATGGCGCGAAGTTTTTTCAGGTTCTCTCGAGCCTGGCGGCTTCCTGGACCTTCCATTTCCTGTCCGTACGCGGTCTCGGCGAGTACCCGGCTCAAGACCTCCGAAGGCGTCAGCCGGTCCACCCATCCGAGCCATCGCGGCACGGCTTCGCGAAGCCGCGACATCACGGCGCCATCCTCATCGCCGAGACCTCGCACGCTGTCGGGTTCCGGCGCATCAAGGATCGCGGCGGCGAGCCGCGGCGCCAGGCGCCCGACTCCGGGATCCGACAAGCGCACCAGCCGGGATCGCAGCAGGGTCGCAGCCCGCAGATCGGATAGCGGATCGGCGAGATAGCGAAGGAGGGCTCTGGCGTCCTGGATTTCCTCGGCGTCGAAGAAGCCGAGGCCCTTGTAGACATAGGTCAGGATCCCTCGCCGGCCCAGCGCTTTCTCGAACTCCCGGTGGCTGTCGCGGGATCTGAACAGGATAGCGACGTCGGCAGGCTGGGCCTGCCGTCTCAAACCGGTCGTCCGATCCCGAACATCCGCGTTCGAGAGCAGCCTCGCGATCTCCGCGCTGACACGCTCGGCTGCGTCGGTCACGCTCGTCCCAGGGATGAGTCCCATCGAAGCATCGCTGAACGTTGACCCACCGCGCTCTTCTCTCGCCGGAATCGGAAACCGGTCGCGGTCGTCGTAGCGGAACGCATCTCGCCTTCCGCTGACGTCTGCGTCAGCGACGATCGCAGCAAAGACATCGTTGACGAAGCCAAGCAGCGCTGGGGCGGCGCGGAAACTCACCGTGATCGTGCGTCGTGGCTCGCCGTCGGTCCGCAACCCGCCGATGAAGGCGGCGGCTTCGTCCACAATCGCCACATCGGCGTCGCGGAAGCCGTAGATCGACTGCTTCCGGTCGGAGACGACGAAGATGGATGGCTGGAGCGTGCCGGTACCGGCGCCGAACCCCTCCGCCCAGTTGCGAACCAGTTGAGCGACCAGTTCCCATTGCGCCCGGCTGGTGTCCTGGAACTCGTCGACCAGGACATGCTGGTGACGTGCTTCGAGCCTGAAACGGCTCTCCGCGAACTCGTCCATGTCTCTCAGCAGCTTGACGGCCTTTTCGAGCACGCCGGAGAAATCGAGAAGGGCGTGAGCCTCGAGCGTCCGCTGATACTGACTGATGGCGACGGCATAGATGCGCCAGACGCCGCGGGCCAGAACTACGTTGAGGTCGCGTCGGAAACGAAGGATGGTTTCCGCAACGGTAGTGGCAAGGTCCGCTGCGACCTGTCGATGGCGTCGCCACGCGTCTTCGCTCGAGCACTCGTGTTTTTTGAAAGGCGTTCCGGCGAAACTCTTCCCGCGCGGCCGTCCGTCCTGGGTCAGGAAATAACCGCGCAATCGGTCGAGGATCGCGCGAAGCGCGGCTTGCCCCTCTCGTGTATCGAGCGGGAGCGCTCGGGACCCTGTGGCAAGTACGCGAATGTCCGCCGCCAACATGGCAAACTGCGAGTGACGGATCGGGCCATCGTCCAGAAACCCAATGACGGGTCCGAAGAGGTCGCCCAATGCTTCCGCGACGCGACGGCAGGCGATGGACGCCGTCAGGTCCCTGGGTCCGCTCTGCAAATACCGAGCGAGGGCCTGGGGCGCGACCAAGCGCCGATGGAGCAACGCGATAAGCCCGCCGCGGAGCCGCCGTTCGCCCAGCTGCGCGAACACGAGGGCCACATCGTCGTCGCTTCCGGCGATGGTCCGGGAAAGGCGGAGCGCCTGATCGAGAGATTCCGCCACCAGGCGCGGGACTTCAGTGTCGTCGGCGAGCTCAAATCCAGGGTCGACCCCAGCCTCGAGAGGAAACTCCCGCAGCAGGGACAGGCAGAACGCGTCGATCGTCGAGATGCCGATGTCACCAAGGCGCCCTTTGAGATCGGCCCATCGCGCCAAATCGGCCCGGGAAAGGCGGCTGGATTCCCGAAGGCGATCGATGATCCGTTCCCGCATCTCCGCCGCGGCCTTTCGCGTGAACGTGATCGCCAGGATGTGATCAGGGTCGACGCCAGCGCGCAGGAGGTTGACGTAGCGTTCGACCAGCACCCGAGTCTTCCCGGTGCCGGCGGACGCCTCGAGCACGACGTTCTGCATCGGATCGACGGCATGACGTCGAGCGTCGTTGTCGGCCGGGGCGTCTTCGGCGCGCGGCTCCGGCGGCTCGACGTCCTCGAACGGCAGGCCCGGTTCAAACGTCGCCGACATAATCCTTACGGCAGACCGAGGCGAAGGAACACGTATCGCAACGGTACACATCGTCGGGTTTCGGGGGGAATTCACCGCGGTCGATTGCGTCGATCGTGTCGGCGAGTCGTTGCTGCGCTTTCGCGAGCACCTCGTCTCGTTCCTGGATCGATGCGAACAGCGGAACGACCCTTCGTGGACCCTTGAAGGCCAGGTACACCGCTTCACTGAGCGTCCAACTCCTGTTCGTCGAATCCGAGAGCTGTTGCGCGGCCGCCAGACCGTAGATCGGCAGCTGGAGGGCGCGTGATCTGTTCGGCGGCCATCCAAGCTTGTAGTCGATCAGCCGAAAGGTTCCGTCGGCGAGCAGATCGAGTCGATCGGTCTTGCCACGGAAGGACACGCTCCTTGGGCCGGACTCGGTCGTGATCAACAAGGAGCCGTCGAGTCTGTGCTCGAGGAGTCGCTTCACGACGGCGACCGGCCGCTCGGCTTCCATGCGGAGCACGGCCTCACCGAGGCCCGCAGCCGCCGAAGAGCCCAGGAGACGCGTTCTCTCGAGGCCTGCCTCGGCATGGGGAAGCCGCGCCAACGCCTCCTCGACCACGTCGGCAAACATCCGGCGTGCGTCATTCAGATTGTCGGGAGTGATTGCGTGGCGGCCAGCGGTCTGCCAGGCGCGGAAGAAGTGCTCGAACACTTCGTGCACGAACTGGCCCGCTCGCCGTGGATCCATCACCTCTTCGTCATCGGGTTCCTCTTGCAGACGCAACACGTGCTGGGCGAAGAACTGGAACGGGCAATTGAGATACGTCTCGAGCGCACTGACCGACCAGGCTCGACCGGGTTGCGCTCCGAGAGCTCCGTGAAACGACGGATCGCTCTGCGGAGAGCGCCGCATTCTCAGCTCGAACCACTCTTGCGATGGCGCCGCAGGGGCGACCTTCAGCTCGGCCGCGGCGGCGGTCGGCGGGGAGAAGGTTTGAGAAAGTCGGATCCGTGGCACTTCATCGAGAAGCGTGGATCGCGAGACGAGCGCTTCGTCGTCCAGGGTAAACGTCGAAAGGGCGACCGTTTGAGCAGCCGAACCGAGCAAGTCGAGAAACCGGGCGTCCCCTGCGCCGCGCCGATCCTTCTCCGAGGGCCAGCCGAGGGCTTTCAACAAAGACGGCGGATAGAAGATATTCCGTCTGGGCCGTTCCGGCCATTCATTCTCCACGAGACCGACGAGTGTCAGCTCGTCCAGCTCGGCGTACCGCGCCGCCTGGTCGTCGACCAGGCGGACGCCGTCTCCGGTCGATTCCTGCACGAACGTCTGTTCGCCGATCCACCGGCGCACGGACGCGGCAAGATTGTCGATGGTCCATGGCGGATCATGGTGAGTCGCATGTGCGTCCGCGAGGGCGATGAGCGTCTGCAGGATGGCTGCGCGAGCACGCAACTCACGTCGCGAGAGCGGATCGTCCCCGTCGAGCAGCCGGAACCTGGTCTCGAGGAACGCTCGCAGCCGCCCAATCTGCCTGGATGCCGGAGCGGCCTCAAGCAACGGCGCGAGCTCGCGAGCCACCGTCAATGCCGCGTTGAACGCTGACGTCGCAGTAGCCGGGATTTCATCGACGCCTTCGAGCCTGGGTAACTCGCCGAGGTATCGAACACCGCTCAGTCGCCGGTCGAGTGCGGCGACAGCGGGAAGCACGGGCGCGTCCATCAATTCCAGGTGTGGCGTCCGGAGCAACGCGAGCAAGGACGATCGCGTGAAGTTGGTTTCGACCGCATCAAGGACCAGGTCCACCACTGCGGCGGTGGGTTCAGTCGCAAGCGGAAGGGCGTCGCTCGACTGGAACGGGATGCCGGCGGATCCGAGCGTGTCGGCCGCCAGATACAAGTACGGCAGGGGTCGGTTGAACACGACGCCGACCCGATCGAAGTCGATCGAGTTCCACGATTGGAGGCGGCGAGCGATCCCGATCAGCTCTTCCTCTCGATCGCGATACGTGAACCACGACTGATCTGGAGCCCCATCGGGAGACGACGGTGGGGTTAGAAGCCGCGGCGCGATCCGCGACGCCTCATGGCCAACGTCCTCTTCTTCCACCCCCGGCCACCAGCCGTGGAGACGCTCGTGGAACCCAGACCCAAGCAGGGATTCGGTGCACACGATGTCAATGCTGAGCAAGCCGGGCATCCTGGCGAGCAGGTCGAAATCGGCGACGTAGAGACCGTTCGGATCCGCGATCCAATCCGGCACCGTCACCACAACATGACGCAGCGGGCGAAGCGGGACCTCGGCAAGCACGTGATCGCGCAACGTGTGCTCATCGCAGCTGCCACTCTCGATCACCCGGCGCTCATAGTCACGGAAGGCTGCGGAGAGAAAACGCGTCTGGCGGAGTAGTCGCTCGGCGCCGCGATCGATGTCGGCGGCATGACCACCAAGCGACCCTTCCAGAAGCTCTTGAAATCGCTTCACGCTCTGCGACTGACGTCGCAGCTGATCGTAGAAGTGCAGCATCTCGCCGATCAGGCCCGGCCGGATCTGAAACGGCGGGTCTTCCGCCGAAGCGGCCGCGGCCTGCATCATGCTCTCGCGTTCGAAGGGGCTGAGGCGGCTCGGGGCGTTTGACAGGCGGGCCTGGCTCGCGTCGTAGAATCCATCTCGCGTGACGCAGTTCACGGCTGAACCCGACGAAAACGAGCGGGCGAGCTGATGAGCGGCCCCGCGGGTCGGCACCAACACCAGCCGGTCGGGCGAAGGCTCACTGACCTGCGACCGAATCACGTTCCTGAAGGCATGCAGGTTGGGAACGCGAAGGAGCCGCGTCCTGCGAGGCGTAATCACTGCGGCAACTGTGGAAACCGGAGCTGCATCTGAATCTCTGTCTGCCCGCGAGCACTCAGCATCAGCGCGCCCGCAGCGGCCGACGAGGCATCCCAGGCTTTGCTGATGTCGGCCGTCCGGGCCGCCTCACGACGAATGCCGGCCGCACTTTGCGCGAGCTGCGCGGCGCTGACGAGCAGCGCGTGCGCCGGCTGCATTTCATCGGGCGGCTTGATGCGTGAGACTGATGTGAGGATCTGACCGGCCAGCCGTTCGATGGCCTCGAGGGTCGACGGCGTCGATCCCGCCAGCGCGCGAATGTCTTCGAGCGGCGACCTGAGCGCCACAAACCACTCAAACGTCGTCCGCAGCGAAGTGCGGTAGCGCCGAAACGCCGACGCACGCATTGCAAAATGGTCACGGGCGAGCTGCAACTGCCTCGCCGCATCAAGGTGCAGTTGAACCGACTCGATCAACGCACTGACGACGTCGGGCCGCTTCGCGCCGAAGGCCTTGTCCTTCTCTGCAATCTGCGTCAGAAGCCTCTGAATGCCGCGCACATCAGCTGCGCGCGCCTGGGTTGCCGCCTGGGCCAGCGAGGTCTGGCTGAGGAGCTGATATTGCCGATCAACCTGCACTTCGAGTGCGATTTCAGCGCGGATGGCGGCCGCCATTGCGGCGGTCCAATCAGAGGGTAGTGTCCCTGCGTCCCGCTCGATCCCGGTCAGAGCCGCTGCCAACAACGAGGCCCGCTGGGTGGGAGAGTCCGCCCAACGGGCGGCCGTGAGAACCTGTTCGATCGCTTCCTTCAAGGTCGGCGGAGCGAGAAGTGGCTCGGTTGGCTGCAGAGGAGCGGCGGCTGCCACGAGGTTCAAATTGAAACGAGCCGTCCCCGTGGCGGCGCGCAAGTCGGCGATCGCTTCATCCAGAAATGCCAGGAGCTGTTGGACTTCCACGTAGTTGAAGTTGTAGTGGTCAGCCGGCCACCCGGCCAGCCTTCTGCGAGCGTTCTCGACAATCGCCAATCGTCTCGCGGAATCCTCGGTGCGCGCGATCTCATTCAGGGTCTCGGCGACTTCGTTCGTCAGACGCGCATAGTCTTGCACCGCGCGGGTGGTCAGATAGTGGGCGGCTCGCGCCGACTCCGCGTATCGAGTGGTGCGCGGCCAGTCCACCCGATTGAGCGGGAGGTCGACCAGCTGGAGCAATGGGGTGGACGATCCCTGTGAAACGGACGGCGTCGAAACCGGCATGGAGAAGATGACCCGATCGCCGACCAGCGCCACTTCGCCATAGCTGACGAGCGCTTGACCATCTTGGAGGAATACGCGGAACAGCGTCGCGTCGGTCACCGCTCCACTTTGGGCAAACACCGCGACCACGCCAACCTTCGACAGCAGGCACAGCAAGGCGAACACGCCTGTTTTCATCAAGTTCGAAGCGTACGTGGCGGCTGTGGCTCCGTCAAGCGAACGCAGCTGTGGAAAACTTGTGGATGAACGGTGCACTTCCTGTTGATGACCCGACAACGAAAGTTTATTTCAGCGTCGCATGCCTGTCGCGCGGCTGAAGTCAGCCTGTGGACGTACCTTTCGTTCCTCGCTTCGCTTGATTCTCGAAAATGCGCGCGTACAATTCGAACCTTCCACCAGTCAACTGAATCGTCTCAACTGTGCCCACAGCCGTCCATCGTTTTCAAGAGCTGATCGCAGGTCATCCGTACCTGATTGAAGTGTGCGCTGTGTCGCAGGATCGCTGGCGCGCCTACATCGTCAGGCTCCCGGGGGTCCCCACTGCGCTGATGCCCTTCTATGGCGCCACGCCGGACGCGGCGGCCGGCCAGTTGCGGCAATGGCTGACGCGCGCGCATGAGCGCGCGCTGGACGGAGCGCGTCGAGTGTAGGATCGGTGGCCATGGCCACCAGGTGCGTGGGGGTTCGGATCGGGACGAGCCTCACGCTGCTCGGCATTCTCGGTTTCGGCGTTCTCGATTCATTCCCGGCGAGTCTCCATTCTCTCCGCCCCGGCCATCGGGTTACGGCGGCCGGCCCGGCAGCCGCGGCCCCAGCCGTCGCCGACGCGCTCGATTTGCCGCAACAATCAGACGGCCAGCGCGGCGCGGCGGCCGGGCTTCCCGATGTTGCGTCACGCGACTTCGAGCGGGCTCTTCGGCAGCAGGCCGACACCGATCGTGCCTGGCGCGAGGCGAGCCGGGGCTTCATGCGGATGGAGAAAATACTGTACCGGAGCCGGGTGGGAGACCTGGATATCCCCGCGTTTGTGTTTCAGCCGCTGCCGTCGGCTCCTCCCGCGACGCAGCCCGCGATCATCTGGGTGCACGAGAACGTCCGTGGGCATCTGTACGAGCACTTCATCCCGTATGTTCGCGAAGCCGTCCGGCGCGGTTACGTCGTCCTTGCGCCCGAGTATCGCGGCAGCATCGGGTACGGCGAGGCCTTTTACGACGCCATCGACTACGGCGGCGCCGAAGTAGACGATGTGATCACGGCGGTGAGTGTGTTGAAGGCGCGGTACGTCAGCGTCGACCCGTCGCGCATCGGTATCATCGGCTGGAGCCACGGCGGCCTGATCGCGCTGCTCTCGGCCTTCCGCAATCCGACGGGCTTCAGGGCAGCCGCGGCCATCGTTCCGGTTGCGAATCTCTTCCAGCGATTCGCGTGGAAGGGGGAGGAACGGCTTCGCGCCATCATCGATCCGCAGAACCGGCTTGGCGGCCTTCCCGCCGAGCGGCGCGCGATCTACCGCGAACGATCACCGCTGTTCCACGTCGATGAGCTGAAGATTCCCCTGCTCGTCCACATCGCCGAGAACGACGAAGACGTGAACATCGAGGAAGCGCTGCCGCTCGTGGATGCCCTGCGTGCGCGCAAGCCATCGCTTGCAGACACGAAGGTGTACGCAAGGCCGGCGGGCGGGCATCTCTTCGATCGACGTGTGGACGCGCGCACGTTGCAGCCGGAGAACACGCCCGAGCAAATGGATTCGTGGAATCGGGTGTGGCGTTTCTTCGAGGTGCAGTTGAACAGTCAACGATGAGTCAACCGCCAGCCCCGCGAACGTCATGTTAAGATGAGGATTCCCTCCCTCGACGTGGGCCAGTAGCGCAGTTGGGAGCGCGCATGAATGGCATTCATGAGGTCACCGGTTCGATCCCGGTCTGGTCCACCAAACCTTCATTTTCGGCCTTGTCGGTGACGCCAACGGCGCCGACAAAGCGGTCCAGCGGTACCTTGCCGACGAGTCGTACCCAACGTTCTCGTGCACTGCATGAAGGACCGTTATCGGAACAACGTCGGGAACCGGCCAACGGTGAGGTCGCCGCCCCACGCGGCGCCAAAGGCTTCGACTATTACTCCCTGAAGGACCGCGCGGTGCCCTTGCTCTTGCCGTCCCAGAGCATGAGCCCGTACTCCGCCGTCTCAGCCATCGCAACAACGTCCTCAACCTGTCACGCGATCACAAGCCCGTCGTTGTCTACGTCGCGCCGACGAAGCAATTTCGCACGGAGAGATAGGAGAGCAGCCGCTACCCTTTGAGTCTGGCGGTCCAGTTGACTTCGATGCTCACGGGCGCCTCGGAGCTCACGATGACAAGGAACCGCCGGCCGTCCTTGGAAACCGCGTAGTGCCAGCCGTTATATCCCCCTTCTGCC
>Ga0111538_10000919_pt1 | contig 40887 bp, 29 predicted proteins | sample SoiMethybrSBSTD1_FD_79669 | JGI IMG/M metagenome (GOLD analysis project Ga0111538, IMG submission 79669) | Bulk soil microbial communities from a Populus tree surrounding site in Tennessee, USA - Soil MetaG P. TD hybrid SBSTD1 (version 2)... | ecosystem: Environmental > Terrestrial > Soil >...
GAGAAGACCGGCGAACTCCTCTGCGCTGACCCATTTCGCCCCGGCGGTTCCGTTCGGTCCACGCACGCTGGTGACGAGGCTCCACGCGCACGGCTTGTCCAGTGGCGGGAGATTGGGGATCGGCGGCCGCCGCGGCGGTTCGCACGCAGCTTCGGTCAGCTTGTGTCCACCGTCGGCGACCGTCAGCGCATAGCCCGACACGTTGCGGGTGTCGCGACGGAGCCGCAGCTTGAAGCGATCCTCGAGCAGCGTCTGTAGCATCGGGCCGAGCATCACCGACATACTGGGATTGCCCTCGGCTCTCGCGGTGATCTGGTATTCGTCGGAGTCGACCCACGGGGCTCCGCCTTCGACCGGCACGCCGGAATGTTCGCCGTAGCCGCGCGATCGTCGGATCATGTCAGCGACGCTCCGACATCCCATGCCGATGGTGCCGGCAGCCGGACGTCCGGCCGATCCAGGCCCGCCGCCTCGGCCGCCGCTTGCGCCGCCGCACGGAGTGATCGTCGCTTCGGCAAAGCGCGGGCGATCGACCGCCCCTGGTTGACCCTGCGCTCGCGCGACGCGATCGGCTGATGAACGTGCCACCGGCCGCACGACACGCGCATCGACACGCGCCTCTCGCTCCTGCACATCGCGCTGTGCAGGCGGACGAGGGGCCGGCTCGAGCACGACGTCGCGACTGATGTCGTTCGGAGTGTAGGCGCGTGCGACTGTTCGAAGCGGCGCGACTCCCAATCCGATCGCTACTGCGATGAGGACAGTGAGGATCGCGCTCGTAGTCCGGGCCGGGCCGCGCGTTTGCGCCGCGTCGAGCACCGCATCGATGCGAACGCACAAGTCGCGTTGGCTCGCCATCGTCGGGACCGGTTGGCGCGTTCGCGCCGAGAGCCGTTGTGCCAGCCTGACCAACTGGTCGGCGTAGGTGGTCGACTCGGAGCGAGCCAACACGGCATCGTCACACGAGCGCTCCGCCTCGAGGATCAATCGACGCCGCGCCATCCAGACGAGCGGATGGAACCAGTACAGCGCACAGACGACGCGAGCTGTTGCCTGCGTCCACCAGTCGCCGCGACGCACGTGTTCCAGTTCGTGAACCAGTGCCCGCTGCACGTCATCGTCGGCCCAATCGTGCGCGTCGGCTGGCAGGATGATGACCGGCCGCACGACGCCGTAGGTCATCGGGCCCGGCAGCGAAGCATGTCGTCGAACGTCAATGACGCACGAGATGCCGGCTTCGCGCGCGAGTTGTCGCGCCAGCACGCCGCCAACGGGCCAGGGTTCGCTGATGCGTCGCAACCGGCGGAGCTGCCACAGGCCCGCGACCACCGGGGCGAGACACAGCATCGCTCCCGCTGCCCACATCGCCGCGACCAACGACGCCATCGAGAGGCCCGAGGCGCTCGCCGGGCGCGCGTCGAACGCAGCCCACGGCGTGCGAGCCGACGGGGCGCGCAGATCCGATGACCATGCCGTGTCGATGGTGGGCACCGCGGGCACGCCCATCGGCGCGTTCGACTCGACGCTGACCTCGAGAAGAACGGTGGGGCCCACCAGCGATGCCATCGGCACTAGGACGAGGACGGCGAACGCCGCCGCGATCGTCAGGTGACGAGCAGCGGCGCGAGAACGGCGCATCAGAGACACTCCCACAAGAGCGATCGTCAGGGCGACTGTCGCCTTTGAGACGATCGACACCGCCAGCGAGCCGCCGAACGCAAGCAGGGCAGAATCGAGCATGGCAGTCATGGCCGTTTCCTTTCTTTCCGGACGCGTTCGATTTCGGCTCTGAGGGCGGAGAGATCGTCGTCGCTCCACGAGCCCTCTCTGACGAGGGCGGTCATCATCTCCGTCATCGAGCCGCTGAAAAACGTGTCGACGAATTGCTGAAGGGCGGAGCGCTTCGCGACGGCCGGCGCCATCGTGGCCGAATAGAGAAAGCGCAGTCCGTCCTGCTGATGTTTGAGCAGACCCTTCTGCTCGAGCCGGGTGAGCATCACGCGCACCGAGGAGTCGCTAGGCGCATTCGTCAGACGGGCCCGGATCTCCTCGGCCGAGGCGCGATTGCCGAGGGCGAAGAGCGCGTTCATGATTTCGCGTTCGCGACGCGTCAGCCGATCGTGCGTGGTCTTGGCCATGAACTATCTGCGACAGCTGTCGCAGCATAGCTGCGACAGCTGTCGCATGTCAACTGGCCGTTCTGTTAGCGTGGTTGAGGCTTACGCGGCGAGCGTGCCGCGGTTGGCGGGCTGGTGCGCACGATGCCAGCCGTGGGTGATGGCGACGACCGCGACCGCGGCCCAGACGACTGCGGCGACGCTGTAGATGTAGGTCAACGCAGCGGCACCGGATAGCGCCGTCGGATCGAGGATGAGGACGCTGGCGGTGACGCTCACGTGCATGAGCATCGCGATAAACACGCTCCTGGTCCTGTCGTAGACCCACACCATCAGGACTCTGAACGCCGCCAGGTATCCGACAGGGATACCGAGGATATTCCACGCCAGGAAGACACCAAGCGTGAGTTCTCCCGTGGTGGCAGGGGCGGCCCATAAGACATTCGTCAGCAGATGCCAGGCATTCCACGCAGTGCCCATGATGAGTCCGGTGACGAGGACGCTGTAGCGACGCAGCAGCTGCGGGATCACGAAACCGGTCCAGCCGATCTCCTCGAAGATGCCGGCTGCCAGTGCCACCGCGAGTCCCACGATCACAAGGCTCGATCGATCGGCGCTGGTGACGATGCCAGACTGAAATCTCGGCGACAGGAGCGATAGCCCGACCAACACGACACCCCACAACAGTGGAGCGGCCAGCAGTGCAACCGTGTACCAGCGACTCTCGACGCGCCACTTGACGACGCGAGCCAGCAGATCGCGAAGCCCGTCGCGGCCGTGGACGAGCGCGGTCAGCAGGAGGCCGGAGACGCTGGGCCCGAGGAGCATCGCGATCAGCGCGTAGACGAACCGGGGATCATTCGTCGGCGCAGTTCCTGTCAGCGGCTGTATCCCACCGATCGCGAGGAGCGAGCCGCCCCATGAGATCGCGAACGTGAGCGCGAAATAGACGGACGCCGGATGTTTGACGATGAACGGACGAGGAGTCGTCATGGCGCTGCCACCCATCGTCAATCGAGCACCGTTCGTGCCAGGATCATGGTGCCCGCGCGCAAGGCGTCGTGCGATCAGCAACGCAATCGCTCGTCGGCATCGCGAGAACTTCAGCAGTGCGCTGCGGAAATTTCCCTGCCCTCGTCTTGAACCACGCGCGCGCCGTGCCTTAGGATGTGCGTTCCATGACGACTGTTTCGGCTCAGGCTCCGAAGACGACGTGGCTGCAGCGTCTGCTGCCGTGGGTCGGGTGGCTGTTCTCGGCTGCTGCGCTCTTCATCCTGCTGATGAGTGCGCGGTGGAAGCTGACGTCGACGCCGTTTTACGTCAACGAGTGGGTGCGGATTGGCTGGGATCCGGCCAAGCTACCTTTGGTGGCCACACTTCAGCTCACGAGCGCCGCGTTGTATCTGATTCCCCGTACGTCTGTGCTCGGGGTTGTGCTGCTCACCGGTTATCTCGGTGGCGCGATCTCGCAGTACACGAGGATGGGGGAGCCGTATCCTGTTCTCGTCCCGCTCTCGACCGCGCTGTTCGCGTGGGCAGGGCTGTGGTTGCGGGAACCGCGGCTGAGAGCGTTGCTGCCGATTCGCACAAGGCCGATCGCGGAGAAAGCGGAGATCGTTGAGTAAGCATCGGCGATCTCGGCCTTCTCCGCGATGGTGATTAGATCTGCGACGAGATCGTCAGCTTGAAGCCGCTCGGTTCCGTGACATCGAAGGCGCGGCTGCCCCATTCGGTGTCGTGCGGTTCCGAGTCGAGTGCAACGCCGGCCTTCTTGGCGCGCGCCGCGACCTGATCGATGTTTTGCGTCGTGTTCATGTACAGGCGTAGACCCACGCCCTTCTGCCGCTCGCGTCCTTTCTTCCAGTCGTCTTGATTCAGCCCGATCTGGGTCTCGCCGGCTCGCAGCGAGACACCGTGGAGCACGCCGCCGTCTTCCCAGCGCTCGTCGACCGCGAAGCCCAGACCCTCGAAGAAGGCGATGCTCTTCTGCAGATCGTCGACCGTCAGGCTCGGCATCAGTGTCTTCAGCTGAAGAGGAGTTTCCGTCGTGGTTGCCATAAACAAACCTCTCGTTGTGCTTCGATAGTGTGAGGGGCTCATCGTCCAGTATCGCCGCATCGAGCGTGGCGTCAACCACAAGCGTGCGATCGAGCGCGCGTTCCTGACACGTCAAATCCGCACTTCGGGCGAGCTGTCCGGACGCTGCGGTTGGTTCGAGGTGGCGAGCGCCGTCGGTGGCGGCCACACCTTCGCGATCAGCCAGACGATCGCCAGGCTCCAGAGCAGGATCACCGCGATCAGCAGGGCGGTGTCGCTCAGGTCGAAGGTCTGCCACGCCGTGGTGAACGTCATCCAGTCCGTTCGTCCGACGTAAAACGCTCCCGCGACGATGAGCATGACCGTGCCGCCGAAGACCCACACGCCGGTGGTGAGACCGCCCGGCGGCTTGTGCTCGAGCAGTTGATCCTGCTCGGTGCTCACCCACGCATGCCAGACCGCGAGCATGATCCGATAGCCGATCCAGGCGGCGAGTAATGCCGCGCCACCGTGGAGGCCGGTCGACGTCCAGGCGTGCGGAATGCGCTCGAACCACTGGCCGATACCGATCGCGTTCAGTGCCTCGCCGACACCCGTGCGAACTGCGTCCATTTCCGCGCCACGTTGCAGGACGCCAAGCACGACCGCCGTCGGAACGAGCCATCGCGCGCCCGTGAGCCATGCGACCCTCCAGCGAGCGCGTTCGTTGACGTTGACGTACTCGGGCGGCAGCGCACCGCGCCACCTGCTGTCGGCCGTACTCGCCAGGATGCGGACGATGGGCAGAACGAATCCGTCCCGGTTGTCCCAGTACGTCGTGTGGTCTCGCAGGAGCGATCCTTCGTTCCAGACGCGCGTGCTCACGGGATAGTTGACCGCTTGCGTTCGCGTGGCGCCGTTCGGCACGGGATCCGCTGCGGCCCAGAAATCTTGCCAGTTGCGGATCCGTGCGGGCGCCTCGATCGACTTCGTGATCCGTTCCTGCACGTCGCTCGCCAGCGTGAGGCGAAGCGTCGCGAGGAGTACGAGCGCCAACAGGCCGACGAACAGGAACGGCATCATCGGCACGTCGTAGCGATTGGCCACGAGAACGCCGCTGATGATCATGCCGATGAAGACAGCGACCACGAACGCCGAGGCGGCTTTCCCGAACCTGGGGAACGCATCGCCCCAGTGCTTGTTCACGTACTTCGCGATCTCCAGGAGGCCTCCGACGATGAGGCTGGCGCCGATCCAGACGAGCGGTATCACGACCATCTCTATCCACGTCAGTCGGCCGGTTGCCAACAGACGCCAGAACCAGACGACGCCGGCGGCCATTGCGAGCAACCCGACACACGCCGCACGAACGGGGTCTCTGCTGACGACTGTGTCGTCATCTTTCGCGTCGGTCAGGCTGGTATGCGTACTGAGCCATCGCAGCGCCGCCAGCTTGTTGATGCCCGCTCCGAACGTGACAAATACCGGCGGAGCGATCGCATCGTCGCCAGCCTTGACCGGTTGGTGATCCGAGGCAGGCCGGCGCATCACACGCGTGAGCGCTTCGAGCGAGACCGTGGCGCCCTGCGAATGCGCGAGCACGACACGCTGCGCGCACCCGGCGGCATCGCAGAGCCGCTTCAGCGTCTCGTGTGCGGCAGTCACCGCCGAACACATTGCCGCAGCGCGTACGGGACTCTCCAGAAACACCAGGCTGTCGCCCGCGCTGGCGGCAAGCGCGCGTTGGAAGCGGCCGATGGCGGTTCGCAGCGTGCCGCTCGGGATCGCGCCGAGGAGTGCGAGGACGGCGAGCAGCAGAAGGATGAACGGTGCGAGCAAGAGGAGGAGGAGCGCCTGCGTGCCAGCGCTGATTCGACGGACCAGCCGACGGCGCCGGACCGGCTCGTCAGCACTCTGATACAGCTTCTGCGCGGCGTGCATCGCCAACGCCCATGGCACCGCGCGGAAACTCCACCCGACCAGCTGTGAAAACGACGGCGCGATGAACGCCTCGGCCCACCAGCCTTCGACAACGATCCAGCGTTCGTCGATGTCGGCGCCGGTGATTCGGACAACTGCGTGCGGGGCCGACTCGTCTTCGGCATCGAGGCGCGCCAGGTCGGCCCATTCCACCGTCGCGTTGACCGTGGCCCGCGTGGCGCGGTTGATCGTGGCCACGATGGTGTCGAGCCAGTGGACCAGCGTGTCGCCACGCCCCTGCTCGCCGATACCATGCACCAGCAGGATGCCGAGCGTGACGGGAGCGTCCGAGGGTGGCGCCACGATGCGGCGCCATTCTACGCGACGGGCCGAGAATGAGGGGTCTGACCCCAGCTCTGACCCCGGCACTGACCCCGGCTCTGACCCCCGTCGTTCAGCTGGCGTATGGAAGAAACCGGAGTGCTGTCACGTCTAATGGCCGGGTGAATGAAACGGGCGGCGAGATCAGCCCAACGGTCCTGGACGCATGCCGCCGGGGCGATCGGGAAGCCTTTCATGCGCTCTACGAGGCGTACAAGGACCGGGTCTACTCCATCGCCTTCTACTTCTTTCATGCGGACGCCGACGCGGCGGCCGAGGTGACTCAGCAGGTGTTTCTGAAGTTGATGCGTGAGATCGGGCGCTTTCGCGGCGACGCGGCGTTCTCGACCTGGCTGTATCGGCTGGTCATCAACGCCTGCGTCGACCATTCCCGCGGTCGCAGGGCCCACGTGCCCGGTACCGACCCGGTCACGCTGGACACGATGGCAGCGCCGTCGCCTTCACACGAAGAGCTGTTTGCCCGTCGGGAAACCGCGGCGTCAGTGCAGCAGGCGATTACGACGCTGCCGACGAAACTGCGAGCCGCCATCCTGCTGCGGTACTTCGCCGATCTGTCGTACTCGGACATGGCTCAGGCGTTGAACTGCTCGATCGGCACCGTCGCCTCTCGACTGAGCCGCGGTCACCAACTCCTGGCAAGGAAGCTGTCGCCCGTTCGGTTGGCGCAGCCGCGCAAGGACTGACGATGTTCGGGAGGCACGTGGTGAACGCGTTGACCCGCTACTGTGACGGTGACTTGTCACCGGCCGACAGGCAGCGCGTGGACGCGCACCTTGTCACGTGCGTGCGGTGTCGGTCGGCGCTGGAAGAGATTCAGTTTTCTGCGAGACTCGTGCAGCAATTGAAAGTCGTCAGCGCGCCTCCGTTGGTCTGGGACCGCATCGAGGAGACGCTGTCGGCGTCGAGCCGCAGGCACTCGAGATCGTACGGCTGGGGCCTGGGCCCCGGACCCTGGGGCCTGGGTGTGCGATGGGCATTCGCCGGTGCCCTCAGTCTGGTGGCGGTCGCGAGCGCCTACTGGATGACTCGCGAAACGACGCCACGACCGTGGGCAGTGACTCGCGCGAGCGACAACGACACGCGGCGAATGGCCGCGGGCGAGTGGGTCGAGACCGGGAGCGGCTCACGAGCGCGAATCATCGTCGGTCAATTGGGAACCGTCGACGTGGCTGCCGAGACGCGCGTGCGACTGGGCAAGGTGAGCGAGTCCGAGTACCGGCTGTCGTTGGCTCGGGGCACGATCAGCGCCGAGATCGATGCGCCGCCTCGCCTGTTCATCGTCGATACACCTGCGAGCACCGTCGTCGATCTCGGGTGCGCATACACGGTGACGGTTGGCGACGATGGCGCGGGTGTGCTGAGGATGACGAAGGGCTGGTCGGCGCTCGAATGGAAGGGCCGGCAATCGCTGGTCCCTGCGGGGGCGATGTGCCGCACGACACCCGTGACCGGACCGGGGACGCCGTACTTCGAGGACGCGTCCGCGGCGTTGAAGCGAGCGGTGGACGAATTCGACAAGGGCACGAATCCATCACAAGCGCTCGAGGTCGTCATCGCCGAAGCGCGCGTTCGCGACACGTTGACGTTGTGGCATCTGCTCTCGCGCGTGGACGCGCCGGATCGCGTGCGCGTCTATGAGCGCATCGCACAGTTCGAGCCGCTACCGGCCGGCATCACGCGCGATCAGATCCTGGCGCTCGATGCCGGAGCATTGCGCAAGTGGCGAGAGGAGCTCGCCTGGAAGTGGTGATCTGCTGGGGTCAGAGCTGGGGTCAGAGCTGTGGGGTCAGAAGCACTGGGGCCTGGCCTAGGGCAGGCCTAGGGCAGGCCTGGGGCGCAGAAGGGAGCGTTGCATGTTTTTGAAATTCGTTGCGCTACTCATGATCGCGATCGCAGTTCCTGCGATCGCGGGAACCATGTTCCGGCTCGAAATCGGGCCGCCCATTGCCGCGGGAACCGGTACGACGGTCCCGCAGTTCAAGAAGAAGGTCGTGCTCGTCGTACGCCCGCGCCTCTGTGACAACCCTGCCGCCGTGCAGATCACCGGCGCTGCTGAAGGACTGGTGAACGGCACGCGGCAGTCGCTGCCGCTGACCCTGGTGGCTGTCAACCCGGCCGAGGGTGTGTACGCGGTTCAGCAGCAGTGGCCGGACAACGGTCAGTGGGTACTGCAGTTGAACGGATCGTGCCCGAGCGCGAAGGCGGCCGCGAGCACACTCGTGCCGATGAAGGGATTCACGTTCATCCGTGAAAAGACAGAAGTGCTTGGCGAGCCGGCGACACGGCAGCAGGTCGAGGCCGCCCTGGCCGCGCTCGTTCGGTCGCAGTCGTAACTTCAGAAGGCCTCAGGGCCCAGGCCTCAGGCCTCAGGAAGGATTCATTATGAAGATTCAACGATTCGGCATCGCGCTCACGGTCGTCAACGCGCTCCTTCTGGCGGTTGTGCTCACGCAGTACGACCGGCCGGCGCTCGCGAGCGACACGCCGGCGATGCTGCGCGCGCGAGGACTGGAAATCGTCGATGCGCAGGGACGCGTACGCGCCAGCATCACCATATTTCCCGCGCAGACCGAGTCGAATGGCACCAACTCGACGGAGACCGTGTTGTTGCGAATGATGACGGAACGCGGGCGTCCCGCGATCAAGATCAGTACATCCGAAGACGGATCGGGAATGGCGATCGTCGGCCCGACGGGAACGCATCAGACCTACGTGAGCGTCGGCGCGAGAGGAAACGAGACGACGCTGAAGTTGAAGAACGAAGACGGCCGCGAGCGTGTGGTCGTTCCGTAACGCGTGATTCGATGAGGACCAACATGCTCGGCGTCACCGCCCGTGTACTCGTGATCGCGCTCGGCGCGCTCACCGTGGGCGTTGCCGCATCGCCTGGGCGGCTGGTGGTGCACGAATGGGGCACCTTCCTCGCGATGAACGGTTCGGATGGCGTCACGCTGGACGGGATGTATCACGAGGAGCATGCGCTGCCCGCCTTCGTACACGCGCGCAGCCGCGACGAACTGCGGCTGCGCGCCTCCAACCTGAAGGGTGAGACGCCGGTCGTCTACTTCTACTACGACCGTCCGGTCCGTGTGCGCGTCGAGGTCGGGTTTCCGGGCGGTCTCTGGACGCAGTGGTACCCGCAAGCCGACTTCGTTGGACCGTCGCTCGTGCAGTCCGGGTCGCTGCCCCGCGCGCGGAACGGGCGGATCGGGTGGACTGTCGATGTCGTACCGCCATCGCTCGCAGATCCGGTGCTGCCGGCGACGGCGTCCGATGCGTTGTGGAACCACTCGAGAGATGTCGATGCGTCGTACGTGGTGGCTGCAGACTCCACGCGTCAGGCCACTCGGAAAGAGTGGGAACGATTTCTCTTCTATCGCGGCCTCGGCGAAGCGACGCTGCCGCTCACCGCCAGCACCACCGATGGTGCGCGGCTCCGGTGCGGTTCAGATCTGCGCGAAGGCGTGCGACACCTCTACTTCCTTCGCGTCGAGCACGGGAGGGGCGCGTACCGCTACCTGCCGTCATTGGGCTGTGGCGAGTCGATCCCGCATGTCGTTCCCGAGATGGGCGGCGCGCAGCCGGTGGAACGGTTCGCGACCACGCTCGCCGACGATCTCGCCTCGCGGCTGGTGGCGAGCGGTCTCTACGCGAAGGAAGCGCGTGCCATGGTCAACACGTGGCGCACGAGCTATCTGACAACCGATGGCATCCGCGTCCTGTTCGTGTTGCCGCAGTCGTGGACCGATCGATTCATTCCCATGAAGATCGATCCGCGACCTGACGAGGTCGTTCGAGTCATGGTCGGACGTATCGAGCTGTTGACTCCGGAGCGCGAACGCCTCGTCGAGGAGGCGATCTCACGCCTGGCGTCGCCCGACCCGATCGCTCGCGAGGACGCCTTCGCGACGTTGCGCGATCAGGGGCGATACGTCGAGCCGATCGTCAGACGCACGATGGAATCGACCACTGACGAGCACGTCCGGATGCTGTGCCGCCGGCTGCTGCTGACCGACTTCGTCACCGACATTCGAACGTCGTTGACCGATGCCGCCGACGGCGCGAGGCTGGTACAGCAGCCAGTTTACGCACGCGCCCAGCTCGCCAGCCTGCTCCGCGAAGTGGGCTTGGCCGACGAAGCCCGGCAAGAAGGCGAGCGCGCGCTCGAGGCGCTGGGGCGACTGCCGCGCCCGACGATGGACGATCACGCGTCGCGGAACACGTTTCGTGCGCTGGCCCGCGCACACGAGGGCGCCGGTCATGACGCCGCCGCGCTGAAGTGGTACAGCGAGTTCGTGGCGTTCGGCAGCGGCTTCAACAAATGCTCGGGATGCCATCAGCTCGCCGGGCCGCGCGATCCGTCGTTCTTCCGCGACTGGTGGGCCGGGCGCAAGTTCGCCGAGCTCGCGTGGAGGACGGGTGAAGCGCCGCGCATGATTGAAGAAGGCGAAGCCGCTCTGGCCAAGAATCCGAACAGCCTGCTCGCGCAGATTCGTCTCGCCTACTTGCACGAAGGGCACGAAAACGCGGAACGAGCTATGCAGCTCTGGGCACAGGTGGATCAGGACTAGAATGAAACGATTCACCTCGAAAGGCTCGCTGGATGGACTCGAGAGCCCTGACGGGCTCGATGCCCCGCAAGGAGACCGAACAAAGCAGTCGACACTCCCCGACGGATAGCGCCGGGGTGACGGCATCAGCCTCTGACTCGGATGCTCCGCCCTTCGCACGCCTCACCTGGGGACCCCTGGAGATCCGCCGGACCCTGGGCCGCGGACGTTTCGGCACCGTGCACGTCGCGTGGGATCCCAGTCTCGAGCGAGAAGTGGCGCTGAAGATTCTGCGCAGCGCCGACGAGTCCGCGGCGGTGATTCGTGAGGCTCGGTTGCTGGCGCGCGTGCGCCATCCGAACGTCGTCACCGTGTACGGCGTCGATCAGCACGACAACGCGGTCGGACTCTGGATGGATCTCATCGAAGGTCTGACGCTCAGGCAGGTCCTGGCGGTCCGAGGTGTGCTCGGTGCACAGGAGGCCGCGCTCATCGGGATCGACCTCTGTCGCGCCGTGGCAGCGGTGCACAAGGCCGGCCTCCTGCATCGCGATATCAAGGTCCACAACGTGATGCGCGAAGCAGGCGGGCGCATCGTGTTGATGGATTTTGGGGCGGGCGAAGTTCGCTCGGATCCAATGAGGGTGGAAAACGGGATCATCGGCACGCCGGTCTATGCCGCTCCAGAAATATTCAGTGGCGCCCCGGCCACGATCGCCAGCGATGTGTACAGCGTGGGAGTCGTGCTGTATCACCTGGTGACGATGCGATATCCGGTTGAGGGCGAGACCATGTACGACATCGCGGCAGCGCACGAGCGCAGGGACGTGACGCCGCTGTCGGATCGACGGCCCGAGTTGCCCGAGAGCTTCACCCGCGTCGTCGAGCATGCATTGGAGCGGGATCCGTCGAGACGGTATCGAAGCTGTGGCGCCCTGCAGCAGGATCTGGTCAACGCGCTCGAGCTCGAAACGGCTTCGGCCACCAAGACGATGCCCGCCAGACGGCGTGCGGGAATACCGTCGATGGCGGTGTTGCCCTTCGTCAGTCTCGGGCCCGATCAGGACGTCGACTACTTCTGCAACGGACTCGCGGAGGAGATCCTGACGGCGTTGGGCAAAGTGCCGGGTCTGCGCGTCGCGTCGAGGACGTCGTCGTTCGGCGTGAAGCAGACCGATACCGACATCAGGAGCATCTGTCGACAACTCGAGGTCGAGGCGGTGCTCGAAGGCACGGTTCGCAAGGCCGGCGATCGCGTGCGGATCACCGCGCAGCTCGTTAGCGCCGAAGACGGCTGTCATCTCTGGTCGGAAGGCTATGTTCGCGATGTGGCCGATGTCTTCGCCGTTCAGGAGGAGATCGCGCAGAACGTCGTTGACCGACTCAAGGTCAGCGTGACAGGCAGTTCGCGCGAACCGTTGATCCGACGGTACACCGACAACCAGCGCGCGTATCACGCGTATCTCAAGGGACGGTTCTACTGGTTGCGCCGATACCACGGCGGTCTCCAGGCGGCACTCGAACATTTCGAGCAAGCCATCCAAGAGGATGCTGGCTACGCGCTGGCCCACGCCGGCGTGGCCGATGCCTACGCCATCATCGGGATTTATTCGCTGCAACGGCCGCGTGTCGCGTTTGCGCGCGCCCTGGCGGCCGCCGAACGCGCGCTCGCGATCGACCCCGACTTGCCCGAGGCACATACGTCGGTCGCCTTGGTCAGCCTGGGCGACTGGGACTTTGCTGAAGCCGCGCGCCAGTTCGCGCGCGCGCTGGAGCTGGATTCAGATCAGGCGATGGCCCGCATCTACTGGTCGTGGCTGATGGTGCTGCAGGGCGATATCGCCGGCGCCATGGACCAGGCCAGAACGGCACAGGAGTCGGAACCGCTCTCGCCCCTCGTCAACGGTGGCGTGGCGCACACGTTGTACCTGGCGCGGCGCTACGAGGAAGCGATCGCGGAATGCGAGAAGAGCCTTGAAATCGATCCAAACTTCATCCTCGCGATTCACGTGAAAGGCATGTGCCACGCTCTACAGGGACGATTGGCCGAGGCCGTGACGATTGCTGAGCAGTGCGCGTTGATGTCGGGCGGCGCACCGTTCTACCTCGCCGTGCTGGGTCACTACTATGCGAGGAGTGGTGCGACTGACAAGGTGCGTCAGGTTGTCGCGCAGCTCAACGACATTGCCGGTCACAGGTACGTCGCGCCTCAGTGCTTCGCGTATATCCACGCAGGGATGAACGAGATCGATCAGGCGTTCGAATGGCAAGCCAAGGCGTATGACGACGGTTCGTCGCCCTTCAACTACTTTTCCCCGCTGATCGACAACCTTCACAACGACCCGCGGCACAGCGCCGACGTGCAGCGCATGCAGTCGCGCGCCTGGGCTGCGAATCCCTCGCAGTGACGTTCGCGCACTGCCAGCCGGCGCAGCGGCGTTGGCTCGATGACGAAGCCGCGCATATCCCTGCCGTGCGCGAACCCGTAGCTACCGCGGCGACAGCCAGCCCATCTTGACGTGAATCACATCGGAATCCGGTTGCTCGACCGCCTGCGGAAAATAGAAACGCGAGCCGTCGCGCGAGACAGCAAGCGCTGTCAGATCCAAAGCGCGACTGACGGGACGAACAGGGAATAGTGGCTCGGCAACTCCAGCACGGACTTCACCACTCGAGGTGTCTACGGGTAACGACCAGATGCGGTTGTCATCCAGGTAGACGATCTCCCTGCCGTCCTTTCGCCACATGGGGTACTCACCGGTGCTCGTGAGCTGTTTGCGCAAGCCGGGGCCTGGAAACTGTTGTACGTAGATCCCGCGCTCCTGGCCCGCCACCTGAAACACAATCCAGTGCGCGTCAGGCGAGAACCGCGTGTTCCAGACCCATTCGCCTGTCTGGAGGACAGGCGTAGGGAGACGTTGCTCGGGGGGCCCATCCAGGCGTAGTGAAAACACGGCTGAGGCGAACGCGCCGTTGGTGAACAGCACCCATTTGCCATCGGCAGATATATCTTCAAGGCGTTCGAGACCAGGAGCGCTCGCCAATTCGCGACCCTCGCCGGCGCCGCTCACCGGACGCTCGACGACCCGTGATCCTTGCGGGACTAGGAAGCGAGTCCCGTCTGGAGACCACAGCATGGTGAGATTGCCCTGACTCACGCTCAAACGCCCTGGCTGGTTGGGCTCGAGCAGCCAGGTCTGACCTGGAGCGGAGACGAGCAGGCTGCGCTCATCCGGCGACAACTTCACCGGCAGGAATCCACCGCTCTGGGGACCGGCTGTGCCGACTTGCCTGCCTTGCCGATCGAAGATCGTCACCTGAGCCGGCGCGGGGCGGCCGGGCCGCCAGACCACGGTGCCGCTGTTGGACACCGAGAAATACGGGGTCGGTCCCGACGCCGCCACACTTTCCTGCACAAGCTCCTCGTCGCCTTCGAGCTTCCTCGTCGCTCGATTCAGAGGCTGCGAGTACAGGTTGAAGTTCCGAACGAAGAGCACATGACCTCCGCCAGCGGGTGTGTAACGCGCACCGCTTGCGTTCTTCATCAGCGGCGCCGGATCGACCAGCTGTCCATCACGCAACGTAAAAAGGTAGATTTGGTTCTCGCTCGATCCCGCAGGCTGTAAGCCAAGCAGCACATCCTCACTGCCAGGGAGAAACTGTGGACTGTAGTAGCCGCCGGCCTTCATTCCGGGCAGCGTGACTTCGGTGGCCTCGCTCGCCGCCGTTGGAATCACCCACACACTGCCGCGGTTACCCACGATCGAGAGGAACAGCAACACGCCACTGTCGCTGAGGGTTCCCGCAAGCAACGGCCCTGGAAGTTTCCCGATGATCTCTGGCGCGCCGTCCGGCACGCGTATTCGTTTGAGATTGGTCGCGTCCGAGAACACCAGCGTCTTCGAATCTCGAGACCAGATTTCCTGGGTGTTGAGACCGCCTGCCCCCAGAAGAGGTTCCGGGGATACAGAATTCAGCCGGCGGAGTTTCAGCGTCCTGGTGCGATCGTGGTACGACACGAACGCACCGTCCGGGGAGATCTCGGGCCTCCCCAGACTCGAGCCCACCGGCTCGATGCCGCTGGCGCTTGGCGGTGCGATAGTCAAGGCAAGACCGGCCTGGTCGATCGTCGGCTGCGGGCGGAGCCAGCCGATCACGGTGAGCGCGGCGAAGAGGGCCGCAGCGGCAGCCCAGATGATCCACGCCCTGGATGCGCCTTGTACAACCGCAGGCGACTCGACCCCAGACGCGATCCATTCGATGGCGCGCTTCAAGTCGCGCGCGGTTTGAAAGCGATCGTGGGGATCTTTCGCGAGGCATGACGCGATCAGGCGGTTCACCTCGCGATGCACGGGCTCGGGCTCGATGACGGGAGCCGGACGCTCGAGAATGGCGCCGATCACACTGGCGGCGTTCGATCCGCCGAACGCGCGCTTCCCGGTCAGCATTTCGTACAACACCAGGCCGAAGGCAAAGATGTCGGAGCGCGCGTCGGCTCGCCGCCCCTGCAGCTGTTCGGGCGACATGTACGGCACCGTGCCCATCGTCGCCTCCACGGTCAGCGCGCCTTCGGTGGTCAGCGCCGTGAGCCCGCGGACAGTCTCCGAGGGGAGGCTTTCGCTGTCGCGCTCTCTCTCGATTCGTGCCAGGCCGAAATCGAGCAGCTTCACTCCGGCTTTCGTCACCAGAATGTTGCCCGGCTTCAAATCGCGATGGACGATGTGTTTCGAGTGCGCGGCGTCGAGCGCTTCGGCGATTTGCGCGGCGTACTTGAGCGCCAGATCGAGAGGAAGCGGCCCCGTGAGCGGTGTTCCATCGATGTACTCCATGACGAGGTAGTTGGGGCCCACGTCGTGGACGGTACAGATGTGAGGATGATTCAGCGCTGCGACTGCTCGTGCCTCGCGCTCGAACCGCTCGCCGAAATCTGCATTCGAGATCTTTACCGCAACGTGGCGATCGAGCCGAGGATCCCGGGCTCTGTAGACTTCACCCATTCCCCCGGCGCCAATGAAGGCGAGGATTTCGTAGGCACCAAGGCGAGTACCGGACGCCAGCGGCATGAATGGAGAGGATTATAGCTATCGCTCGCCTCTCATTTCCCCGCTCGCCCTTCAACTACTTCTCACCCTTGATCGAGAACCTGCACCGTGACCCGCGGCACAGCACTCGAAGGACGGCTCGACGCCGGGAGCGTATACTGACGGACGGGCAGACACTCGTGCCTGCGTCGCTCCAAGCGCTCCCTTCCTTCGGAGTGTGACCATGTCAGCTGTTCTACGAAGAGTTGTCGTTGCTCTGTGTGTCATCCAGTTCGTGGGGATTCTCGCGGTCCCGCGGGCGCAGGAAACGCCGGCCGATGGCGCCGGCGCGAAAACGTGGCTGGGTAAACAGCACGAATTCGAAGAGTACCTGAAGGTCGCCGAGGTCGTTCGGATGCAGGACACCGTCGTCGGCGTCACCAAGCCGCGGCACGCGTACCTGGCGCCCGGTGGACCGATAGGGGAGATGGCATGGAAGGCCCTGCCCGCCAGCGGGTTCAAAGGGGGATACCGCGAAAGTTACAAGACGGAGATCGCCGGTTACGAGATAGACAAGCTGCTGGAGCTGAACATGGTGCCGCCGAAGGTCGAGCGGCGGCTGAACGGCACGATTGGCGTCGCGGTCATGTGGGTGGTGAACACCAAGAGCTTCAAGGATCTGGGCGGAGTACCTTCCTCCGTGCCTCCGCGGTATCGGGAGATGTGGAACCGGCAGCTGATCCGGGCCAAGATGTTCCACAATTTCATCGGTGACGAAGATCCGAACCTTGGAAACTGGCTCGTCGATCCGGCATGGAACCTGATCTTGATCGACCATTCCCGCGCGTTCTCGACCAGCAAGGACATGGTACACGAGCTCACGCGCATCGACCGCGACTTGTGGGACCGCATGAAGGCGCTGACCGAGGAGCAGGTGAACACGGCGCTCGGGCCGTGGCTCGACGCGAAACAGATCCGTGCGATCTTCGAGCGCCGCGACGTGATGCAGCGAAGGATCGATAGCCTCGTCAAAAAGAACAAGGGCGAAGCGGACGTGTTCGTCCAGTGATAAGGCGAGGTGCGTCCCGTTCTCACGGTGACACCACATCAAACGGCACTGATGTTCTGGTTGAGCCGAAACATGTTCGTCGGGTCGTACGCCTGTTTGACTGTGGCTAGACGTTGATAGTGATCGCCAAAGGCCGCACGAACGAACCGCTCGTTGTCCTCGCCGGCCCCTGAGAAGTTCGCGTTGATCTTGCCCGACGAGAACGAATGCATCGTTTCGAACACGTGACGCACCCACACGATGTTCTGCTCGTTGTGCGCCGCCTCGCTCCAACTCCCGATGACTTCGAGGAGGAACGGTGCAGACCGGTTTCCGACGGGCGTCTCATTGGTGCCGACGCGACCCATGGCGCCGCCGACCGCCCAAATGGCAAGCAAAGATCGTGGGGAGGACCTCACGGCGCAGCCACCCACGATGGCTTCAATAGCGTTGTCGGTGAAGCGATCGAGATAGATCGCTTTCCAGTAATGAAGAAACTCGCCCTTGCGAAAGAATGGATCGAAGAGTTGCTGGAGCGCACGGTACGAGAGCGCTGACGACATATCGAGGACGGGCTCGTCGAACTCCCGCAGCGGCCGCAAGATCTCGTGCCCGCGTTCAGGCGACCCGGTGTAAGTCCCGCCGATGATCAGCACCTCGCGGCCGTGAAGATGTTGAGGAAATGCGCTGCCTGCTGGAATGGTCCAGAGCACCGCCATCACGTTCACCTCGTCGGGAGCACTCGACGCGAAATCGGCAAAGCGGCGAAGGATCGTTCGAGCCTTGTCCATGGCGTAAACAGGCCCGGCAAACGCCACCATCGGCCCGAGCTGATGCAGGCGAAACTCGAACGAGGTGACGATCCCGAAATTTCCGCCGCCACCTTTGAGCGCCCAGAGCAGATCGGGGTGGGCGGTTGCGTTGACGTTCAACAGGCGGCCATCGGCGGTGACGAGGTCCGCCGAGACCAGGTTGTCACACGTCATGCCGAACGTCCGGCGGAACCAACCCTGACCGCCTCCGAGCGTGAGCCCCGCCACGCCGGTCGTGGAGACGATGCCACCGACGGCGACCAGGCCGAAGGGCTCCGTCTCGCGGTCGACGTCGCCCCACGTCGCGCCCCCCTCGACTCGCACGAGCCGGTTGTCGACATCGACGCGCACGGCCCGCATCGGTGACAAGTCAATCACGATGCCGCCATCGCAGGTCGCGAAGCCGGCGGCGTTGTGTCCGCCGCCGCGTACCGCGATGAGCAGATCGTGGTCACGGGCGAAACGAACGGCTCGCAAGACGTCAGCGACACCACCGCAGCGGACGATCAGCGCCGGCCTCTTGTCGATCATCTTGTTGTAAACGCGACGCCCCTCCTCATAGTCGACGCTACCGGGCAGGATCGGCGCGCGGGTGAGGTCCTGCGCGAGTTCGTCGATCGCTCGATTGTCGATTTGCGTCTCCGCTCCCGAGAGTGTTGTTCCGATGAGTGTCGTCATCAGATCTGCTCCACGTGAGAGTCAGGCGTCTTCCGCCCCTCAACATCTAATGCGCGAATCTCCCACAAAAGGGTGAAGGTCGCTGGAGTTGCCCTTAGAATGAGCGGGCACCGGTCGAACAGCCATGGCGACAGGTTCATCGGGGCAGGTTACTCATCTGCTTCGAGCGTGGAGCGACGGCGATCAGCAGGCGCTCGAGCAGTTGCTGCCGCTCGTTGATGCGGAGCTCCGCCGTCTGGCTCGAAGCTACATGTACCGCGAGCGGCGCGACCACACACTTCAGCCGACGGCGCTGATCAACGAAGCGTTCATTCGGCTGGCCGGGGCGCAGAACATCCGGTGGCAGGATCGGGCGCACTTCTTTGGCATCTGTGCCCGGTTGATGCGCCGCGTGCTCGTGGATTACGCCCGTGCCCGTGGCTTTCAGAAGCGCGGCGCGCGAGCGGAGAAAGTGCCGCTGCACGAGGTGTCGATCCCGGCGCCTGAACTTCCCGTGGACATCGTGGCGCTGGACCACGCGCTTGAAGCCTTGGCGATCAAGGATGAGCGGAAGAGTCGCGTCGTCGAGCTCCGGTTTTTCGCGGGGTTGAGTACCGAGGAGACAGCGGAAGTGCTTCGCGTCTCACCAGACACCGTGAAGCGAGACTGGCGTATGGCCAAACTGTGGTTGCTCCGGCAGCTCGAAGAAGGTTCGGGTGAGTAACGACCATGAGCGGTGGCGCAGGATTCAGGATCTGTGTCATGCCGCGCTCGAACGCGACGCAGCGCAGCGGGGCGAGTTCCTCGCGGCAGCATGCGAGGGGGACGAAGACCTTCGCCGTGAAGTCGAGTCCTTCCTGGTCTACGCGGGGCGCGCCAACGAGTTCCTGGGCGCGTCGACCATCCAGGCGGTCGCGTTTGCGATGGTTGGGAAGCCACGCGGTTCGCTGATCGGGCGCCAGATCGGCATCTACAGAGTCGTCGAGTTCATCGGTGCCGGCGGCATGGGCGAGGTGTACCGAGCCCGCGACACAAAGCTGCAGCGCGACGTTGCGCTGAAAGTCCTGCCCGAGCTGTTCGTAAGAGATCAGGAGCGCCTCGGCCGGTTTCAACGTGAAGCCCAGGTGCTCGCCTTGCTCAATCATCCCCATATTGGGACGATCTATGGTTTCGAAGAATCCGACGATGTCCGGGCGCTGGTGCTGGAATTCGTGGAAGGCCCCACGCTTGCCGACCGAATCACACAGGGCCCGATCCCACTCGACGAGGCGTGCTCGATTGCGGACCAGATTGCGGCCGCGCTCGAAGAAGCGCACCGACGCGGTATCGTGCATCGCGATCTCAAACCGGCCAATGTGAAGCTCCGACCCGACGGGACGGTCAAAGTTCTCGATTTCGGCCTCGCGAAGGCCACGGAAGGCGACGACAGAACTCAATCCCACGCGCCGACGTCGCCCGTCGGGCCGACCAGAGACGGTGTCATCCTCGGCACAACCAGATACATGGCGCCCGAGCAAGCTCGTGGACGCGTTGTCGACAAGCGAGCCGACATCTGGGCGTTCGGCTGCGTGTTGTGGGAAATGGTGACCGGGCAGCCGGTTTTTGTCGGCGAGACCGTGTCGGACACGATCTCGGTGATTCTGTCGAGTGAACCGGCGTGGAAAAGCGTTCCCGTCGGCACACCCGCCGGTATTCGACGAGTGCTGCGTCGATGTCTCGAAAAGGATCTCGTGCGGCGCCTGCACGACATCGCCGATGCACGCCTCGAGATCCATGACACGGTGGCCGGCGTCGCAGACGTGACGGACCCACTGGGCATTCAGGCAGCGATCGCACGCGAGGTGGACTTCCAACGGCTCACGGACTTCGTCGGGATGAAGGAATCGCCTGCAGTGTCGCCGGACGGAAAGATGGTCGCGTTCGTGAGCCTTGACAAGGGCAGGCGTCAGCTTTGGATCCGGTTGCTGGCCGGCGGCGTACCGCTTCAGGTGACGCGCGACAACAACGATCACCATGAGCCGCGATGGACGCCGGATTCCAGCACGCTTCTCTATCATTCGCCATCGGCTAGTCGCGCCGAGCCAGGCGCGCTATGGGAGATCGCGGCACTGGGCGGTCCGCCAAGATGCGTGGCTCCTGCACTGGGCGGCGGCGACGTGAGCCACGACGGCCGGCGCATTGCGCTCTTTCAGTCGTCCGCCGACCATATCGAGCTCGTCACGATGGCGCGCGATGGATCCCAGCGCGTCTGTGTCGCGCGCGTGTCACCGGGCTCTACCTATCGATCGCCCCGCTGGTCGCCGGACGACCGATTCCTGGCCTTTCAGCGCGACAGCCTCGGGTTCGCCACCTACCTCGAGATCGTGCCTGCAGCGGGCGGCGAGCCTCGCGAGGTCGCGCGCAGCGCGTGGCTCAACGGGTTCTCGTGGCTGCCGGACGGGTTCGGCCTTGTCTACAGCTCCTCGCAAGGCAGCACGCTGCTCTATCCGCCCATATTCAATCTGAGAACGGTTGGCCAGCACGGGCGAGATGACCGACAGCTCACCTACGGGGATCAGTCGTTCATCGAGCCTGACGTCCATCAATCGGGCCGTTTGCTGGCGGGCCGTATTCGGGCTCAGTCAGACATCTGGAAGTTCGCCGTCGGTGGTTCGCCTGCTGCCAACACGCAAGGACGGACGCGCGTCACGCGCCAGACCGGCCAGGCCCAGACGCCGTCTGTCAGTCCGAATGGAGCAGAGGTCGCCTATGTTTCAGACAACGGCGGCCACGGCAATCTGTGGATTGCGACGATGGACGGTTCAAGCCTACGCCAGCTGACGTTCGAGCGCGACCCGGCTGTCAGCGTCGGTGTGCCGATGTGGTCGCCCGCAGGCGACTGGATTGCATTCGTCGTTTCGCGCGACTGGAGATCGTCGATCTGGGTGATCCGCCCGGATGGCAGCGGGTTACACGAGCTGGTCGCCAGCGGATGGGGTCCTTGCTGGACACCCGACGGCCGACAGATCATCTACACGACCGGACAGGACGCCCCCGCCGCGCATCTGGAACGAATTGCTGTTGATGGTGGAACGCCGGTCGTCGTTCATACCGATGCCTCGGCGCCTGCCATTGCGCCTGACGGGCGCACGTTGTACTACGTTCACGGGCTGCGGCCCGAGCTGCTCGGCTTGCGGGGGGACCTGCAGATTTGCCGGAGCTCGGTGGGAGAGGGTCCATCGCACGAAATCGGGCGCATCGTGGCTTCACGCGTGCCGGTGTCGGCTCGTTTGCTGATGCTGTATCTTTCTCCCGATGGCCAGTGGCTCGCCGTACCGCTCGTGGACGGCGCAACGAGCAATGTGTGGGCGCTCCCAACCTCTGGCGGTCCGATGAAGCAGCTGACCGATTTCGGCGATCGCTGCAACGTCATCGCACGCAGCGTGTCGTGGTCCGCGGACAGTCGGTTCGTCTTCGCAGCCGTCGCAGAGACTGAGACCGATATCGTCCTGCTCGATGGACTGATCAAGTGATCCCTGGAGCGAGACCGGCGTTGTTGACGACGAGCACGTCGACCGGAAGCCTGACCGTGAGTGCGTCGCCCGGCGGTCGGGAATTGCCCCTTGATCGCCGTGCCGGCGGCCGGGTACGAGGCGGAGGGATCGACTTCAGCAGAATCGCAGCCGGTATTCGCGCGGCGTCACGCCCAGGTTTCGGTCGAAGGCCAGCCGCATTCCGTCCGTGGTGCTGTAACCGCACGCGTGGGCGATCTCGCTGACGGGCATCGTCGACTGTTCGAGGTATTGGCGCGCGCTTTCGAGCCTCGACAACTCGACGAACTTCCCGGGGGTCATGCCGATCTCGCGTGCAAAGACGCGCGTGAAGTTGCGGGGGCTCATACCGGCGAGCTCGCCGAGGCGCTCGACGGTCAAGTCGGAGCCCGGGTTCTTCGCGATGTGGGAGACGACATCGCGGATTTTCTCGTCGTCCGTCTTCAGCCCGGTCAGCGGCACGCTGAATTGAGATTGGTTCGCGGGCCGCCTGAGGAACATCACCAGGCCCTGCGCGACGCGCAAGGCGAGCTCGGAGCCGAAGTCTTCCTCGACCAGCGCGAGCATCAAGTCGAGAATCGACGTGACGCCGGCCGAAGTGTACAGGTTGCCGTCCTTGACGTAGATGGGTTCGGTGTCGAGGAGGACGTCGGGATAGCGGCGACGAAAGTCCTTGTCCGCCGCCCAGTGCGTCGCGGCCCTTCGCCCGTCGAGCAGGCCCGCTTCCGCGAGCATGTAGGTTCCGCTGCAGGCGGTGACCATGCGCCTCGCACTTTTCGAGATGCGTTGAATCCACGCGATGAAACGCTCGTCCCGAAGACACTTCCCCTCGTAGTCGACCGCTTGGAACACGACCGTGTCGACGTCGCCTCGGATGTCGTAGCAGGGCTTGTCGACGACGATTCTGAGACCCTCCGCCTCGAACACAGTCCCGGGTTGGTTGCTGACGACCTCGTAGTCGTACACCAGGTCGGGTCGACCGGACGTTTCGAGAAAGAAGTTCGCTTCGCGCAGGACGGCCATCGGTCCGATGAGATCGAACGGATCGCCGCCGGGCACCGTCACGAGAACGCACCGCTTGCCTTCATCCCTTGGAGTCGCCCGGAGGGACTCGACCCTGGGAACGTCGACCTCGATCATCGCGAGACCTCCCTATGGACCGACCGGAGCCTGGGGTTGGCAGCATATTTCGTTTCTCTGTCATTGTGTCAGCCGAGGGCCGCTCGCATGATAGAGCCCGAATTCAGGTCGGCAGATCCGGCGCAGTCAGCGGAACACCGAGGGAGGCCAGCATGGAAACCGCAGTCAGAACGACCGTCGACGAGGTGCTGGATCGCGTCGCTGAGCTCGAGCCGATGATCCGCGCAGCGTCCGCGGAGGCCGAGATCGAGCGGCGGCTCTCGGCCCACGTGGCCGAGGCGCTGCGGGATGCGGGGTGCTACCGCCTGTTCCGGCCGCGTAGCCGGGGCGGCCTCGAGCTCGACCCGGTGTCCGCGTTCCGGGTGATTGAGGAGCTCTCTCGCATCGACAGCGCGGCGGGCTGGAACGTCGGGATTGCCAACTCCACCGAACCTTTCGGAGCCTGGTATTCGGACGAGACGACCGCAGAGGTCTTCGGCTCCGCTCAGACCGTCATGGCTGGCGCCTTCTTCCCGCCTCGGCGGGCGGTTCCGGTCGAGGGTGGCTACCGGCTGAGCGGTCGATGCACATTCAACAGCAACTGTCACGCCGCGACCTGGGTCCTCGGGCTGGCCCACGTCTACGACGACGGTGTTGAGCGTCTCGACGAGAACGGCGAGCCGGTCACCCTGATGACGCTGTTTCCGAGGGAGAAGGCGGAAATCATCGACAACTGGGACACGCTTGGAATGTGCGGTACCGGCAGCCATGACGTGAACGTCGATGATGTTTTCGTACCGGCCGAACGCGCCGTCCCGTTCAAGCCGCTGGAACAGCCGAGTTCGGCCTACAGCGGCCCGAGTCATCGGCTGACGGTCTGGCCCCCGGTGGGCTGCAATGCGAGTCCGCCGCTCGGCATCGCGCAGGCAGCGATCGACGAGTTCGCCGAACTGGCGAGGAAGAAGACGCCATCCTATGCGACCACGACGCTGAAGGACCGCCCGATCGTGCAGCTTCGCTTCGCCACGGCGGTCGCCAAGGTCGAGTCTGCGCGAGCCTATCTGCACGAGGCCTTCGACGCTGCGTGGCAAGCGGCGCTGGACGGGCGGTCCCTCGACCTGGCCGGCAAGGCGCGCCTGCAGCTCGCGTCGAGCCACGCGCCGATCGCGGCGGCCGAGGCCGTCGACCTGATTCACTCGGTCGCCGGTACGGCCGGTATTCGGAACGACCAGACGTTCCAGCGCCATTTTCGGGACGCCCACGTCATTACCCAACACGCGTTTGTCTGCGAGAGCCGCATGGAAGCGGTCGGCCAGGTCCGCTTCGGCCTCGATCCGAACTGGCCGTTCCTAAATTTCTAGGGTCGTCGCGACTGCGGCCGAGCGCGTTCATCGAGCGGTTGGCCTTTGCGGTTCGTCGGATCACGACGGCTCATCTCGGCTGCGGCGCCTTCGGCTGCGGCCTCGCGCCGACCCACATCGACAGCTCGGACGCTCGCACAAGTCGAGCGAGAAACACATCGTCGCGACGTTGCAGGCAACAAACTGGGTGCTTGGCGGCTGGGACAGGGCGGCCGCGAATCGAGTTCGATACGAGCGCGCAATACTCATACGAGCGTTAGCGCACGCGCATCTGTCAGATAGCCCGCGAGTAGTAGTCGAGTAGTTCCCCGACACGCTGACCTCGCAGAATTCCGGGCTCGTGTGCCGAGAGCCGCCTGAACATCACGAAAGGCTACTTCGCAGGCAAGATCCGCTTCAGCTCCTGGTCAAAGTGCTGGACGACGATGAGCTGCGGCGACTGCGTGCCGGGATCGCTTGCCGACTTGAGCACCAGGAACCGCTGCCCGTCGGGAGATATGTCATAAACCCGGCCCGGACTCGCGGCGAGTCCTGTCGCAATTCCCGCCTTGACGATGGTCGCCGGCGTCGTCGAGGCCCAAGGCGTGCCCCGTTCGACGCCGACGCGCATGATCGCGCCGGTCGGCGACATATAGAACAACTCTTCTCCTCTGGGACTCCAGAGCGGTCGCGTGCCACCGCCGGTTGACACTTGCCAGCGGCCACTGTTCACCTCCGGGTACGGCCGTACCCAAATCTCGAATTGTCCGGAGTCGTTGGCTTCGTAGGCGAGCCAGCGGCCGTCCGGCGAGATCGCACCGTTTCGCTCAGCGGAAAGAGATTGGACGAGCGGCGTCACCTCGTGAGTGCCGGTGAGCTCTACCTGCAGGATGTCGTCGCCGGTCGTCGGTGACGTTTCGAAGAAGACCAGTCGAGTCCCATCTGGCGAAATCCCTGTGGAAGCCTGCGGGTTCGGACTGCGAGTCAGTCGTTCCACAGCGCCGGTTCCGTCGGCCGCTTGCCAGAACAGGTTGACGACCCCGTCGCGCCCGGAGTTGAAAATTACGCGCTCGTCTTTTCGAGTCCACACCGGATAGTAGTCCACGCCCGGAGCGGTGGTGAGGCGCGAGAGCGTCGATCGCGTCACATTCCACAGCAAGAGATCGACCTCTTCATCCTGGGATGAGGCGACGATCCTGTCGCCGTCGTGACTGATTCGCGGATGCACATACGCCCGCGGCGGCGCGGGCAGTGGTGATTCACGTCCCTCGCGATCGACCCACACGAGGGTTCGCTTTCCGCCACCGGGGGCGCCGCCGCCGATGTACGCCAGCGTGCCGTTCGTGGCAGTTACGGCATCGACGCCGCCCGCGACCTCGCTTGTGGTTGACATGACTTGGGAGACGACCGGAACTGGCGTCCCACGCGTCTGATGCGTTCGAGAATCGAACGCCAGGGCCCGAAGCGTGTTGTCTGCCAGATAGACCAGATGTCCGCTCTTGACGTAATGGCCGTGGCTGCCGGCGCGCGCCAGCACCGAACGCGCGCCGGATTGCCGGTCTAGCAGGGCGATCTGCGCCGCATTGACACCCCCTTTGAGCGGCCAGATCGTGAAGAGTATCGCTCGGCCGTCCAACGCTTCCGGCCACGCGTGATCGGCCTCCCCACGCGCCCTGTCTGGCTGTGTCAGGACAGTTGTCGGTCCCCCAGCTGCCGACACCTGCTGCAGACCGGTCGATGACGTCGTTGCAAACACGATCGTGTCGTCTGAGCTCCACGCCGCTCCACGTGAGTTTCCGTCAAGCGTCGTGATGGTCACGGGCGGCCCACCGGTGATCGCCACTCTTTTCAACGTGGTCGCGTTGTCGACGAAACCCACCCACTGGCCGTCGGGCGACATGAATGGCGCGCGCGGCGCTCCCGTAAAGATGCTCACCGGCTCCAGGGCGTCGAGCCGCCGGATGAACAGCTCGGTGCCGTTGTTTCCGACGTACACCACGGTGGAGCCGTCAGGCGTGATCGTCAAATCTCGATCATTGCCGTTGATCGTCACCGCCGTCGCGGATGTCGTGGCGATCGTGAGCCGCGACACGCCTGGCGGCGCCGAGCGCATCGCTAACCAGACACCGCCGCCGGCCATCGCCACGCCGGCAATCAAGGCTGGCGCGCTGTAGATCGCCAGGCGCTGCCAGAACGCGATGGATCGTTCCCTGATGCGCGGAAACGAGCGAGATGCGACCGCTCCCAACTCTCTCGTTTCGTCAATGGCGAACGACGCTGTCGACATATCGCCGACGCGCGTTCGGTGATCCTTGTCGAGACACCGACGCAGCAGCATGCCGATCGATGGTGGTGTCGTGGGCGGGAGTAACCCCCAGTCAGGCTCTTTCGTCAACACGAAGGCCAGTGTGTCCGCGATATCCTCGCCGACGAAGCAGCGCTGACCGGTCAACATCTCGTAGAGCACGCAGCCAAAGGCCCACACGTCGCTCCGCTTGTCCGCGGCGCGTCCCTTCGCCTGCTCAGGACTCATGTACGCGGCGGTCCCGAGCAGCACCCCGACATTCGTCATCCGTGAGGCAATCGTGGGTGACGTGATCGCGTCGCCGGCGTTCGCGGAGGCCGGTTCGAGCGCCTTGGCGAGGCCGAAATCCAGTATCTTCACAGTCCCGTCCGGGCGCACCTTGATGTTCGCGGGCTTGAGATCCCGATGGACGATCCCCTGCTGATGCGCGACTTCCAGCGCCTCGGCGATCTGTTTCGCGATCGCCAGGGCTTCGTCGAGCGGGATCGCCTGCAGCGCAATCCGCTCAGCGAGCGTCGGCCCTTCGATCAGCTCCATCACGAGGGCCTGGATGCCTTCCTCTTCCTCGAAGCCGTGAATAATCGCGATGTTGGGGTGACTCAACGTGGCGAGTGTCTTCGCTTCCCGCTCGAATCGAGCCAGCCTCTGCGGATCGTGGGCGAAGGACTCGGGCAGGATCTTGATGGCCACGGATCGATCGAGCCTGGTGTCTCGGGCGCGATACACCTCGCCCATGCCACCAGCGCCGAGCAGGCTCTCGATTCGATATCCACAAAACGAGCGCCCGGCCTGAAGTCGACTCGATGGCATGACCGGTGAACTGCCGAAACCAAGGCCGTCCTGATGTGCCTGCAACAGCGAGCTGACATCTCGACGCAGGGTGTCATCACCCCTGCAGGCGTCGACGACGAATCCCGCTCGGTCCACCGGATCGCGTTGCTTGGCCGCATTGAAGATCGCCGAGATCTGGCGCCAGCGTTCAGGCGTCACGACGTGGATCTTTCGTCAGACGCGCGTACAGCCAGGCGCGGGCCGTCTGCCACTCGCGCTCTATTGTCGCGACCGAGAGGCCGAGGACGTCGGCGGCTTCCGCGAGCGTCAGACCGCCAAAGAACCGCAGTTCCGCCACCTCGCTCTTACGCGCGTCGAACGCCGCGAGCTCTCTGAGTGCGCTGTCCAGGTCGAGCAGCGACACATCCAGCGGCGGACGCGACACACGCGCCTCGTCAAACGGAACCTGAACCCATTGGCCCCCTTTACGGCGTGTGCCCTTTCGCTCCCGCGCGCGATCCACGAGCACACGACGCATCACTCGTGATGCCACGCCAAGGAACTGGGATCGGTTCTTCCAGGCAGCGTGGTCCTGCTTGATCAGCCGAAGAAACGTTTCGTGAACCAGCGCGGTGGGCTGGAGTGTCTGCCCCGGGCGCTCACGCCGGAGGTAGGCAGCCGCGCGCCTGCGGAGCTCCTGGTAGACCAGCGGGACCAGCCGGTCTCGCGCGTCCAGGTCCCCGCCAGCCCAGGCCGTAAGCAGGCCGCTCACGTCGGAGTCCGAGCGCTGTGGCATGCCCATGCGCCTTGGACCAGTCAGTCTGCACCCCCGGACGGCAATGAGCAAGTTTTCCTCGGATTGCCGCGTCATGCCTGAACGGAGCCAGAGGGACGGCGATCGTCGCCGTCCTGTGTCGACGTGAGGAGGTCTCCAGATGACCGAGAGGATGAAACGTTCTGCCGTGCATAACGGGGAAGTCGAATACGACATCGGCGGTGACGGTGAGCCCGTGCTGCTCATTCACGGCAGTCTGATTGCCGACTCGTTCCTGCCGCTCATGGCAGAGACCTCGCTGGCGGACTACCGCTTGATACGCTATCGGCGTCGCGGGTTCGCGGGGAGCTCAGCCCACGACGGGCCATTCAGTATCGAACGTCAGGCGGCAGATGCCTCAGAGCTGTTGCGGCAACTCGGTGTCCGACGAGCCCACATCGCCGGACACTCGTACGGCGCCATCATTGCGCTTCAGATTGCCATGGATGCCTCCGACCTCGTGCAGTCACTGGTACTGCTGGAGCTGCCGCTTCTCAGTGCTCCGAGTGGACAGAAGCTGATGGAAGCCATGGCGCCCGCCATCGAGCGTTATGAGTCGGGCGACGGGGCTGGCGCCGTGGATGCCTTCTTGAGAATTTTGGGAGGACCTGAGTGGCGTAAAGATGTTGCTCGCACCGTGCCTCACGGTCCGGAACAGGCGGAAACAGACGTCAGGACTTTCTTCGAAGTCGAGATGCCGGCTCTCGCCGGTTGGAAATTCGACGCCACGGTGGCGAAGCAGGTATCCCAGCCGATCCTCTGCATGCGCGGAAGCCTGAGCCTTCCTCTTTACGAGGAAAGCGTGCAACTCCTCCAGTCCTGGCTTCCGCAAACCGAGACACACCTGGTACAAAACGTTAATCATCTCCTGCTGATGCAAGACGCAGGGTCGGTCGGAGCGGGTATGGCCCAATTCCTCATGCACCATTCGCACCGGCCCGAAGGCGGAGACTGACTCTCTCTCTTTAGCCGGCGGCCCGCGGTTGCCGGCCTGACACAGTTCCGTGCAGCGCGTCGGACTTCCACGTGTCGCCCGCTCTCGGGGCCTGCCGGACCTTGATGTTCGCGCGCGAGGCCACCGCGGCGGGCGGCACGAGGTGCACCAGGAGTCTCACGCTCACTCGACGCGAAGAAATTCGGCGATTCTCGTCGCGACGAGATTCGGAACGGCGATGTGAGCCTCATGTCCCTGGCCGTCGAGGAGCACTGTCCGCGCATTGGGCAACGCGCGTTGGAGAGCGTTCGACGCAACCGAGTGATGCGGTGCCGTTTCAGTGCCCAGCAGCAGGAGCGTGGGTGACGACACGCGGCGGAAGCGGTCGACGCCGGGCTCGAGACGTCCAAGCACCTCCAGCTCCCGAACGACCGTCGGGGTGAGCGCAGCCATGTCGGTCCAGATCGGGCTGCGGCGGAGCCCCTCGAGTTGCGCCGCGCTCACGTGCACGAGGTCTCGCAGCATGATCGTCAGCGCGCTGTCGAATTGTCCGCTGGCGACCGCAGCGCGGACGTCCCCGAATGCAGGGCCGACCACGGGAGCGTCGATCGGCAGCGGTGGCTCGTAGAGTATCAGTCTGCGGATGGCACCGACGCGCGCGGCCTCGAGCGCACAGACCGCTCCGTACGAATGACCCAACAGAGTCGCGCCTCCGCCGGCGATCGTCATCACCGCTTGGATGTCCTCGCGTTCCTTGTCGAGGGAATAGTCAGCGGCATCGCCACTGCGGCCGCGCCCGCGTCTGGTCATGATCAGACACGTGAACCGGTCGGCCAGCTCCGCCACCACCGCACGCCACTCGTCACCCATCGTCAAGCCACCGTGGACGAAGACAATGGCTGGACCGCGTCCGTGCGCGAGGAAGCCTATGTCGGTACCATCGGCAGACCGTACGCGGTGCTCACTGGGCGCGATGCTCATACGGCCTCCGTCTATCGCGGTCATGTGCACCGCCGCGAATGCGACATTGACATTCTCGACGCGCATCAAACCCAGCGGATCTGTCGATCGAGACATCGCCACTGCGGGCGGAACCATCTCGTGAGAGATGAGGCTCTCGATCACTGCAGCGTCGTGAGCGTGCACGCGGCTTCGAGCCCGGCTTCTCCGGGCCAACGGTGAGCCGTCGTGACGCACCAGGTGTAGACTGCCACGTGTCAATTCTGACAGTTCGCTTGGAAATCCGTGCAAGTGAGGTGGACGATGGAGAGACGAATTCTGCTGCGGCTTTTCCTGCTTGCGGCGATGTTAGCCATCTCCGTTCCGCTGACGGCGCAGCAAGATACGTGGGTCGGAAACTGGAAGCTCAACTTGGCTAAGTCGAAATTCGAGCCGGCCAATCTCGCGCCAAAGAGTCAGGACATCAAGCAGGAAGCCGTGGCAGGCGGTGGAGTGAAGTCGACCGTTGACGGCGTGGATGCCCAGGGCAAGCGCATTCACACGGAACTGACGACGATGTTCGATGGCAAGCCGTCCGAGGTCAAGGGCGCACCCGATGCGAACACCACCAGGGTGTACAAGCGCATCGACAACCGAACCTATGAGTACGTGCAGAGCGTGAGTGGGAAACCAACGACGACCGTGCGAAGCGTGGTAGCGGCCGATGGCAAGACACGAACCGTGACCACGTCAGGGAAGAACGCGCAGGGACAGACGGTCAATAACGTCGCATTCTTCGATCGGCAGTGACGTCGGCGCCGAAGAAGACAGCGTCGAAGGCGAGGTCGAAGGCGGTCAAGAGCGCGGAGCGACCCACCCGGCCAGAAGCCGGTGGCCCTTGAAGGTAAGGTCGAAGGGAACATGATCGCGTTCACGGTGCTGAGTCCCGTTGGGAACCGGACGGTCGCATTCACTGGAGTCGTCAAGGGGGATGTCAAAGAATGAGTGCGCTTTCTAGCGTGATACGAATCGGACGATGTGCTCGGCCGTTTCGTCACCTTCGTCACCGACGCGCGCCCAGATTGTTGCGTGCGTGCGATTGCTGATCATTGCAATCTCGACGTTCGCGTGTCCGGCAGCTTTCATCGCTGCTGCAACCTCGACGTTCTGCTGCCGTCGCCAATCCTCATCTCGATCCGCATAGAGGATGAGCATCGGTGGCGCGTCTGGCTGCAGATGATGGGCGGGTGACGCATCGACCCAGGTCTTTTGATCTGTACCCCACACGCTCTTGTCACGATCGGGCGCCACACCACTCCGCTCGACCCAGAAGAACGCGCTGACGGGAACTGTGCCTCGGATGTCGCGAGGCGACAGTTTGTGCGCGGCGAGATAACGCCGATCGGTGGAGAGCAAGGCGGCCAGATATCCACCGGCCGAGTAACCGATCACGAACACTCGATCGGCGTCGCCGCCGTACTGCCGGATATGACGCTTGACCCATGCAAACGATGCCGCGGCGTCTTCGACATGGGCGGGATGTGACACGCCAGGCGAGAGGCGATAGTTCACGACGGCTGTCACGAATCCGGCGGACGCGAAACGGCGGCCGATGAATACGTCCTCGCTCTTGTCGCCGCCCATGAGCTGGTTGCCGTAGTACGAGACGATCACCGGCGCGTTGGGGCGGCCCTCAGGCAGATACAGATCCAGCTTGTCTTTCTGATCCGGGTAGTTCGCGTCCTCCAGGTAGGACACATCACGGATGACGCGGACCGCAAACGCGTCGGCGGCAGCCGTCGTGGCGGGCGCTGTCAAACATAACGCCACGAGGACGGCACAGGCGGACTTCATATGTTTCACCTCTGATCGAGAACCTGCAGTGACCCGCGGCACACGGGCGTTCAGCCTTCGGTCTCGGTCGACTCCGGCACCTGTTCGCGTTGAAGGACGAATCTGAATCGGCCAATCTGGATGTTGTCGTTGTGGTAGAGCGCCGTTGGCGCCTCGATCCTGGTACTGCCGACGAAGGTTCCGTTCTTGCTGCCGAGGTCTTCAATCGTTGCCTGCGTCCCCTTGATCTCGATTCGTGCGTGGTGTCTGGATACCTTGGCCGAATCGAGAACGAGATTGAGTGCGGGATCGCGACCGATGATTTGCGTCCCTTCATGTAATGGCAGCGATTGCGCCGCGGAAATGAGCCAGCACACCGGACGCTTCCGTCCAGGCCCTGGTTGATGGGGTGATCCGTCCTCGACCTGAGCGACGAACGCGTATCCGTGTGTATGGACCGTGCGGATAATCCGTCCCTTTCGGTCGTCGCCCAGCGTATCGCGAATTTCGTTGATGACCCGGGCGAGGCTTCCCTCGGTCACGATCGCATCGGGCCAGACGCGCGTGAGGAGCTCGGCTTTCGACATCGGGCGCGGACGGTTCTCGGCCAGCATCCGCAGCATCTCGAACGCCTTCGGCGACAGATGCACGACGTCCGGCCCCCGGAACAGTCGGCGCGCCTCGAGGTCGAGCGTGCACCCGCAGAATCGCAGGCTCATCGGTCTTCCTGCCCCGACACACAAGTGTCAAGCCGCGTGTGCGTTGGCGGCGGCTCGAATTCTACCAGCCCGCCCGGTCGCCGTGAGATTCAGGAAAAACGAAGGAAACCAGAAGGACCCGTCGTTCCTCTCGCGCGTAACATGCCGGGCCGTACTGGTGCCGTGGGTACACCCTCATCGGTCGTGAGTGACCGTTCCGCAGCAGGCATCGACCCGCTCGGCTTTCGAGTGCTGCGAGGCGTCGTGGTCGTGGCTTCAATTGCAGTGGGTGCGTGCAGTGATAGCCAGTCGCCCGCGCCGATTGCTCCGACGCCGGTGGCGAGCTCGATCAGCGGTGTTGTGACCGTACGAACGGCGCAAGGGGATCGACCGGCGTCCCCCTATCCGATGGAGGCGTGGGTGGAGTCCGAGCGCGCGTTCCGCCGTGTGTCCGTCGACGCCGAAGGACGATATGAGGTGTCGGGCCTCACGTCCGGCTCGTGGGTTTGGTTCGTGGTGCTGGGATACTGGTCTCAATGTGCGCACGTGGTCACGACTGTCCCCGGCCTGCGCCATTTCGACGTCCTGGTTTATGACAGATTCTCAGTCTCGTCAGACCCCGACGCTCCGGGCTTTCGTTCGATATCGGGTGTGGTGTACCGGCAGACGGAATCAGGTCGAATACCGCTGGCTGACGCCCAGGTGGAATATGCCGTGACCTGGTCGGCGGGAACGCAATCGGGATCGGCGAACGTGTTGTGGACACGTACCGACAACGAAGGCCGCTTCCGGCTCTGCGGGCTCCCCCAAGTCAGTACGGGCGACGTGATCGCATCGGACCCAGATGAACGGCAGGTGCGACGCTCGGTGCCCCCGGGTCCGAGTATCAGCATCGACCTCGAGATTCGATAGTTCCCCGCGCCGGTTGGTTCGACGTCGAGCTGCGTATGCGTCACGTGCGACTCAGTGTGTTGCTGCTCTCCCTCGTATGCGGTGTGCTCCTGCCGGGTGCCGCGTGTGACTCTTCCGCGCCGACGGCGCCCACACCTCCGCCACCACCGGCCACGTATGGCGTGACCGGCGTCGTGTCCGAGACGGTCGATGGCATCTCACGTCCGCTGGCCGACACCAGCCTGTGGCTGACTATCTGGGAGACCGAAGGGCTTCCTGCCGGGCTCACCCTTCGAGGCAGCGGCCTCCATCTCATCACAGATAGTAAGGGCCGGTACACGGCGCGCGTGCCGAAGAGCCGCGTGTTTGTGACCGTTCATGGTTTCAAGCGGCAGCCGTGCATCGCCAGTGGCTCGGTGAACAAGGACACGACCATCGATGTGCAGGTCTTCCCACAGGGCAGGTCCATCCCGATGCCCCCGTCGTCTCTAGGCCCGATCATCACCGGATTCGTCTATGAAACCACTGCGGCTGGGCGAAAGCCGTTGCGAGGCGCCGAGGCCTGGCTCGACATCAGCCAGGACGGGTACGTTGCGAACACCGAGACCGACGAAACGGGGCATTTCTTCTTGTGTCGTGTCGACACTCGCGTTCGGATGGATGTCTTCATGACCGGGTATGAGCCCTATCAATACGGCGAGCTCGTTTCAGGAACGGGGGACAGATACCTTCAGTTCGAATTCACACGCGACGTCCATCCCCCTCTGGCCCCGCACGCTCGGCGGCGATGAGGGCGGCTACTGGCGATTCTTCAAAGCCGCCGGCCAGTCCACCACGACGGTGATGGAGTCTGGGGTCCCGGCCGCCTGATTGACTAGGAAGTGCCGGCCATCGGCGCTCGGCACGTACTGGTTTCTGGTGATCGATGTGTTCACCAGTGTCGACATCTTCGTCGCGAAGAGTCGTGTCGGAGTCGCATGTTCGAACGTCGACCCGTTTGTGAGCGCGACCGCCATCAACGCACCGTCCCCCGCGAGGTAATAGAGTTCCTTCCCATCGCGTCGCCACGTCGGTTCGGACCCACCGTTGGCCGAGATCAACCATCGACCCTCTCCGGAGGGAAAAGGACGGACGTATACATCGTATCTGCCGCTTTCGTTCGAGGCATACGCCAGCCAGCGGCCATCCGGGGATATCTGCGCTTGCGCTCCCCACCGGCTGTTGGACTTGGGCAGCGGAATGGGTGTCCGGTGGCCCTCGAGCGGTAGCAGCCAGAAGTCAGTGCTGCTCGTGGAGTCGAATGACGTGTACAGAAGCATGCGGCCATCGGACGACCAGCCAAGCGGGTTGTCGAAATTCGTGAAGGTGTCTATCACCCTTTCTTCAGTCCCTGCGCCACTTGCCGCCTTCACGACGAGAGACGACCCGGATCGGTAGACGACACGACGTCCATCAGCCGACCAGAGCGGCACCTGCTGAGAGGTCTCGCCGAACGTCAACTTCGACGTCATCGCTCGTTTGACGTCGATGATCCAGATTCGCCATGCGCCGCCCGCCGGATCCTGGCGGCTCACTGCGACGCGCTGCTCGTCTGGAGAGAGGGCAGGGTTGGCGTACTGCCCCGGTTGCTCAATTGCGCCGAGCGATCGCCCCTCCCGATCGAACCAGACAAGCTCCGTCTGTCTCTCGGGGCGAAACGCCAGTACGCCGGTGTCCGAGACGGAGAAGGCGCCGCCCAATCCCTGATCGACGCCTTCGGCGACGATCAGAGGCTCTCCCTCGAGGCGCAAGCTGATTGGATCGAACCGACGGGCCAGCAGTGTCTGATCGCGCACGGTCAGAAGATGGCCGGAGCCATAGATGGCGCGCGACGGGCTTTGAAAGAGCCGTGTTCGTTCGGGTGAGTCAAGCGATCCCGCGAACAGCATTCCGTCCTGCTGTGGATCCGGGCTTCGCAAACGGAACAGAAAACGCCGACCGTCCGGCAGGAAATGGGGAGCGGCGTGACGGTTCCCTGCCCGCACCGGATCAAGAGTTGTGGCGGGCTTCAACTGCCCTCCAGAGGCGGAGACGCTGTACAGCCCGCCAGAGTTGTTGCGACGTTCTCCTGGAGGCAGCGCCAGCAGCAGCACGCCTTCTCGACTCCATGAGCCGGATATGGCGTAGGTATCCGCCAGCGTTTGCACCAGACCGGTCGCGAGCTCAACCTTCTTGATGTGACCTCCGCCTTCGAAGCCGATGAAACGGCTATCCGCTGACCAGAACGGTTGCGCGGCGCCGTCAGCCAGTTTGCGCGGGACGATCGAATCGAGCGGGCGGATCCACAGCGTGTTGCCTCCTTTCCCAGACGACGCGATGAAGGCGAGGTGCGTACCATCGGGCGACACAGCCAGCGAGAATGGCGATGGATCCAACGTCGAGCCTTCGGGCATCGTGATCGACCAACGCGACGGTCGATTGACGAGCGGTGCGCGGTCGCGGCTCCACATCGTCATCACAGCCATGAGGCTCGCCAGCAGGAGAACGCTGGCGGCAATCCAGGCGAGTCGTACGTGTCGCGATCCGCGCGAACGCAATGGAGGCCCCGCGTGCGGCCGCCCGGCTTCAGCCCATTTCAGCGCCTGAGACAGATCGCTCGCCGACTGCCATCGCTCTTCGGGATTCTTGGCGAGACATCTCGCGACGATGTCATCGAGTAGTGGCAGCACGGACCCATCATCGGATGTCGCGTGACGCGCGATCGACACGGGCGGCAGGGATCTCTCCAGGATCGCCGCGATGACGGCGGCTTTGCTGCCGCCTTCGAAGGCCGGCCGGCCCGTGGCCATTTCGTATAGCACCGCGCCCGTCGCGAAGATGTCCGTACGGCCGTCAACGCGCTTACCTTCGAGCTGCTCCGGCGACATGTACCGAACTGTTCCAAGGATCACACCCTCTTCGGTCAGGCTCTCAGTAGCGGACGGCGCCTCGACATCAGCCGTGCTGCCGTCGGCCTCGCTGTTCGGCGACTCCAGATGGGCCAGACCGAAGTCCAGCACTTTGACGGCGACTGGGGTCAGCATGATGTTGGTCGGCTTGAGATCTCGATGCACGATGCGTTTGCGATGGGCGTGATCGAGAGCGGAGGCGATCTCGGCGCCGACGCGCGCGACATCGGCGATCGGCAGAGCCCCGCGTAGCAGCCGCTGCGAGAGCGTCTCTCCTTCGAGATGCTCCATCACGATGAACTGCGTGCCATCGTGTTCGCCGATATCGTAGAGCGTGCAAATGGACGGATGGGACAACAGCGAGACAGCGCGCGCTTCGCGAGCGAGACGCGCGCGCCGGGTGGGTGAGCCTGCAACCTGATCGGGGAGAACTTTGATCGCGACGGTTCGGCCCAGTCGCGTATCAGTGGCGCGATACACGTCACCCATTCCGCCTGCTCCGATCCAGGCGGTGATCTCGTACGGTCCCAGCCTTGTCCCGGCCGCGAGGGGCATTTGCCACTCCTCGAACGGGCCCATTCTAGACGGCGGACGACCGTTTCGTCCTCATTCGCGATCGCGCGAGTGCTTTCAGCGGCGTTGGCTCGATGACGACACCGCACGATAGCCCTGCCGGGCCCGAACCCGGGGCTGACCGTCGACGTCGACCTTGATCTGACGCCAGGTGTTGTCCCGTGCGCGGTTCGTTGGCTGATAGCCCAGGCCATACTGCTGCGACAACTCTTCCAGCAGCTCGCCGAAGATGTCGTGCAGCTCGTCGATCCGTTCTGTGAAAAACGCCCGGCCGCCAGTCGGGCGTGACAGCCGCTCCATCACGTCCTTCAGTGGTGCGCTCGTGATGCCCTGCCCCTGACCGATCATGTAGAGGGTGAGATCGCTCGTCTGCAATCGCCGCTCGACGTCCGCGATGGTCGCGAAGCTGCGCGAATCGTGTCCGTCGGTGAAGACGACCAGCGCTTTTCTGCCGGTCTGCGAGTCGAGCAGATCGGCGCCCTGCAGGATGACGTCGTACAGCACGGTCGATCCCCACGACGTCAACGCCTCCACGGCCTTGATGCGCTCAGCCGCATCCCCGGCCCTGCGCGCCAGCGTGAAGACATCGTCGTTGAAGCCGAGCACCGTCACGGCATGGCGCGGGGGCACGGCACCGAGGAAGCCCTGCACCGCCTTCTTCAGCGTCGGTATCGCCGCCGCCATGCTTTCGCTCATATCGACGGCGACGACGAGCTCCAGCGGCGCGTCCTCCTGAAAGAAGTGCGAGATCGTTTGCGGCCGGCCGTCCTCCGACACGCGAAATGCTGACCGGGGCAGTCCGTTGACGTATCGGCCCCGTTCGTCGGTGACCGTGACCGTCACCTTCACGACGTCGACGTCGATGGTCTCGGCAAATTCGGCTGCCGCCGTTCGAGTGGTTCGCACCACACGTCCGCCAGCCGCGAGATTCACCACGAGTCGCACCAGATGCTCCGTGATCACCGAGCCTGCATCCCACTCACATTCAAAGGGCGGGGCGGCGACCGTGCACACCTTGAGTCCGTCCACGAAAAAGATCACGCTCGACGTGGCGTCCGACGGCTCGACCTCCGCGCGTAATCGGGTCGGCCCGACGACGAATGCGCCATCTGCGGGCGAGAGGATGCGGACGCGCGCAGACGGCGGCTGCGGTGATGGGCCCATGCGATCGGAGGCGTCGGCACCCTCGGACGAGAAGCCGGCTGCTAGAGCGAAAACGAACGCAACGAAAGCGCGGACACTCATGGCACTCGACGCGTCTCCGCGCTCGTGTCTCGTACGAACGGCCCCTCGATCGTGGCTGCGGAAACGAAGTCCTCGATCAGCGCGCGCGACAGGTCCCGCGCGGCGCGAACGCGTGTCAACCAGTCGTCGCCATGGAGGAGAGGCACGCGGTCGACGAAGTCCTGAACGGCAAACGACAGGATCGATTTGGCGAGGGCCGCTGGCAAACGCATCTCGGCGAGCGCGGCAGCCACGTGCAAGTTCAGATCCGCCACGGTCACGGCCAGCAGCCCGGGCTGAGGTCGCCCGACCAGGGCCGTCCACAGACCAGGCGTTGTCCATCGAGAGCACAGGCAGCCGATGACGTCCACCGCGGGCATGCCCCACGCATGCAAATCGATCCGATCGCCGCCGCCCAGGTAGAGCAGATCGGTTTCTGAAAACCACGACAAGACGCGCTGTGGTTCATGACGGAGGGTCCACTGCAACGCCCGAACGCGCCAGCCGTCCATGGCGATCTCACGTGCGATCTCATCCGCGTCACCGTCTCTGCCCGCGAGCGCCTCGACCCGTCGCCGCCCTCGCGCGATCGCCTCGGCGATGGCATCGCGATCCTCATTCCGCAACAGTCGCGGATCCATCAGCACGACGCCCGTCGCGAGCATGTCGCGTTCGAGCTCGTGGATCGCTCGTGGTCGTAGAGGCGGAGCGGTGTCGATCCGACGCAGCGCCGCGGACGGGATGGCGAGCTCGAGGCCGAGCGCTGCGCCTTCGAGGTGCCACGGGGTACTGCTCTCGATCATCCGCTTCGGCATCGACCATGCGGTGCGCACACGCACCTCGTGATCGCTGCGGGCGAGTCCGAAGTCGTGACGACCCGCGACGATGGACGCTATCCCAGCGGCGCCACGAGGAACGTTCAGGTTGACCTCATAACTGAGGGCGAGCAGCGCCTCCCCAAGCTCCACATCGACGAGATCCAGGAGCGATTCCCTGACCCGCGCTTTTTGACTCGCGTCTGGGGAGCCCCGCATCGCGGTCAGGTTCTCGATCGCGTCCTCTACGGTCTGCCTGGCGCCCGATGGCCACGTGGCCTGCTGCCTCAGTGAGACGATCGCGGCCTGAATGTTTGTCCATGTCGTTGCATCTGTCGCGAGCCGCTGTGCAAGCCCATGGAGTTTCATCGCGACATCGATCGAATGCCGGCCATCACGAGCGCTCCCGCGGCGCAGTCGTTCGCGTTCCGCAGCCACGAGGTCGAATCGGTACTGCTGGCCTTCCCATGACACCGGCCCTGTCGAGGCTGCATCCGGCGAACCGGCGAGAGCCTCCAACAAGAGATCGTCGAACCCGCCTTCGCTGTCCGCGATGGCGGGGCGAAGTTGAAACTGCAGCCATGGCACGAGCGCGCCCTGATATCCCCGCTCTTCGTTGAAGGGCACCATCGCCAGCGCTTCGAGCAGCGTTTCCGCGGAGCTCGAATCGATGGTTCGCACTCGCGTCAGGCGTTCAACCAGCGCTATCGAACCCTGGAACCCGGCAAGCGCAGCGTGCGCCCGTGTGGTTTCTACGTCTGACACCCTTTCTGCCTGACGAACCAGCGCCGCGTACAGCGCCGGCCGGCGCACGCCGATGCGCTCGAGCGTGAGCATCAACATGCGAAACCGTGGAAAGGCTCGAAGCACCAGGAGGGCGTCAGGCACAGCCTCCGAGCCGGTGATGAGCAGCGCCCGTTGACCAAAGGCAAACTGATCGAGGCGCTCGGATCGCGAGGGCGCGTCGCCATGCAGCAGAGCGTCGACGAGCCATGCTGCGTCGATCGGCCTGCCGTCATGCGGCATGTTGCGCGTTGTGTTTCTCTCGGAGGCATCATTAGCGATGTTCAACACGCGGGCCCATAGCGCCTGCCACATGGGCGCGCGTGGGGCACCGGTGGCGCCAGGCTCCACGCGCAGGAGCATCGAGACCAGATCGTGCGTCGGTCGTCTGAATGGGAACTGATCGACCGACCACTCAGGGGCGATCGAAGCCACGGCGGCACCGAGCGCGTTGAAGCGCTCGAGCCGCCTCCGCTCGTCTGGGATCCACAGACCAAGCGCAAACGACGCCCGAGCGGCATCGAGGGAACCGATGGTGTCGTAGAGATACGCGAGGCGGCCATCGCCTTTGATGAACAACTGGCGGATGAAGCGGCCGGGCTGTCCGGTCTGCTCGCCCAGCAGCGCCTCCCACAAAGGAGCGGCCCGATCGCCGCCTGGCACTGCGACGCGATTGCCGCGAACCTCCAAGTGGGAGACATAGCCCGCGAATGCCGAGGCGCCACGCTCATAGAGCTGCCGGACGACCGCGGGATGATCCACAAAGAACTGGAGCGTCTCATCGTCCAGGGCAGCGAGACCGTGGAGGAGGAGGGCCGCGGCCGCGTCAGACATCACGGTAGCGAAGA
>Ga0111538_10000921_pt1 | contig 40881 bp, 44 predicted proteins | sample SoiMethybrSBSTD1_FD_79669 | JGI IMG/M metagenome (GOLD analysis project Ga0111538, IMG submission 79669) | Bulk soil microbial communities from a Populus tree surrounding site in Tennessee, USA - Soil MetaG P. TD hybrid SBSTD1 (version 2)... | ecosystem: Environmental > Terrestrial > Soil >...
CGGCCCACCGCCGCGGTTCATGCTGGGATCGACCAGCCGCCAGCCGCTGTTCTGGAGGGCGTGGAGTCCAGCGTGAAGGGGCACCAGCGACAGTAGTATGGTGACTGCCTGTCGTGAGATCGGGAGTCGAAAAAAGGCCGCGAGCACCAGGCGGAGAAAGGGCGTCGCCAGGAACGCTCCACCGAGAACGACCCCGAGAAACAGCACCAAACCCACCACGGCGTGGCCGCCCGCAAGCGCCAGCACTTCACTGAGCCCGACGCCAGCGGTGACGCCACTCGCCAACCCAAAGCCGATGCAGACCGTCCAGATCCATGCAGCGCGCGGCGTGACAAGGTTTTGGAGTGCGGCCAGCACGAGAGCTGCCGACGCTGTCATCTGCATCGCGATCCGGAGGCGATCGCCCACCAGCGAGGGGGCGATCGAAACGACGGCCCCCGCCGCGAAGTACGCCGTGAGCGTGATGGCCGCGGCGCGAAGGATTGAACCGATCGCACGCTGGGGAATCGCCAGGCAGAGGAGAAACAGCAGCAGTTGGCGCTCATCGAGCAGTCGACCTACCCCAAGCGCCAGGAACATTCGTGCCGCCTCGAGGCCTGAAGGTTCGAACGAGACCCGACGCGGGCCCCCGACGATCGTCAATCGCCGTTCACCGCCCGAATCGCTCAGATACGACGCCCGTGTCGGGAGAAACGACCCGCCGACACGTTGGCCATTGAAACGAACGGCAATGCGGGGAGCCGCGGAGGCCAACGGGTAATCGAGCTTCAGATCGACAAAGCCATCATTGACGCCAATCTCGGTTTCGGCGGAAGCCGGTGCCGACAGGTGCACGGCCGCCGCCTGATAGGTGGCAAACGACTCATCCGCTCCGGGCGAAACCACCCAGGCCACCGACGGCGCCGCCAGCGGTCTCCCGCCGTCCATGACGTCCGCGCTCTTCACGAAATCCGCAGCCGCCGCATCCATCGTCGGGCGGATGGCACCGAGATCGAGCCCTCCACTGACGCCTAGGGGAATGCGTGCGTCGGCGAGCGTCGCGAGCGGGAGGCGAACGAGCATGTGCAGGACCGAGCCTTCCACTTTGAGGTAGGCCACGGTCTGAAGTGGGAGCGTGTGCGCCGCCACCCGGACGACTGCCAGCGCGACGAACGGGATGAGGAAGGCGTAACGACGTCGGGACGGGTTTTCCACGGCGTCTCAAAGATTACCATCCCGGTCGGTCTCTCGTTGGATGTCGGATAATATCGGGCGCGTCCTCGTCCATCGACCTGGGAGTTCATCTCGTGATCAAGGAACGGCTTCTCAAGCAGCTGCGCGTGCCTCCCGGCCGGGGCGTGCGGATCAAGGACTACGACGCGGGATGGCCCGAGCGTCGGGAGGTGAAGAAACGGGGTGCAGACGTCGCCAAGAGGCGCGCCGAGCAGGCGCTCGCCGCCAGCCGTGACCAGCTGTCGAAGGCTCAAGACCTGTTGTATGCGGGGGACCGTTACGCGGTGCTCATCGTGCTCCAGGCCATGGATGCCGCGGGCAAAGACGGGACGATCCGTCACGTCATGTCAGGCGTCAATCCACAGGGATGTCAGGTGTTCAGCTTCAAGCAGCCCTCCTCCGAGGAGCTCGACCACGACTTTCTCTGGCGCTGCTCGAAAAACCTCCCCGAGCGCGGCCGGATCGGCATCTTCAACCGCTCCTACTATGAAGAAGTGCTGGTGGTGAAGGTCCACGAGGACTGGCTCGACCGCCAGCGGCTGCCCGACACGCGTTACGACGGAAAGTTCTGGCGGCAGCGCTATGAAGCCATCAACGCGTTCGAGCGTCACCTGGTGCGGAGTGGCACGATCATTCTCAAGTTCTTTCTGAACGTTTCAAAGGCGGAACAGAAGCGGCGGTTTATCCAACGGCTGGACAATCCGAAGAAACAGTGGAAGTTTTCGAGCGCCGATCTCGCGGAACGTCAGCTGTGGGACAAGTACATGGATGCCTACAGCGAGGCGTTCAGCGCGACCAGCACGAAGTGGGCACCCTGGTACATCATTCCAGCTGACTATAAATGGGCCGCTCGTGCGATGATCGCCGACATCGTGGCCACAACCATCCGATCACTCGACCTCCGATACCCCGAACTGTCGAAAGCGGCGATCGGCGCGCTCAGATCGGCGAGACGGCAACTTGACCGCGAATAACCCGGACGCCAGCCTGCCCACGACCGATCTCGACGCCGGCGCCGGCGATCATCGGCCGCGCGCGCTATTGAACCTCTTCGGAGACGTGCGCGAAAACGAAGGCGTCACCACGCTGCTGCTGCTGTTGAATCTCTTCGTGATGCTCGCGGGATACTACGTCTGCAAGACGGTTCGCGAGCCGCTCATCCTGACCGGCGGCGGGGCCGAGATGAAGTCGTATGCCGCGGCGGGGCAGGCGCTCCTCCTCATGGGCTTTGTCCCGCTCTACGGATGGTTCGCTTCGCGGGTCGATCGCATCCGCTTGCTCCTGGGCGTCTCGATCTTCTTCATCATCAACCTGGAACTGTTCTGGCTTGCCGGTCGAGCCGGACTGCCCTACCTGGGCATCGCTTTTTTCATCTGGGTCGGCATTTTCAACAATGCCGTGATCGCCCAGTTCTGGTCCTACGGCAACGATCTATTCGACAAGCCAACGGGTGAACGGCTCTTTCCGATCATCGGGATTGGCGCGACGCTCGGGAGCCCGCTGGGCGCCTGGTTCGCCGGGCTGCTCTTCAAACGGGGCGCCGACCCGTTCAACCTGCTGCAGCTTGCTGTGGTCTGCCTGAGCCTGTCGATGCTGCTGTACTGGGTGGTCGAACTCCGGGAAGGACGACGACGTAGCCATCACGTGGCGAAACTGGACCGGGCGCAGAATGGCTTTGCTCTCCTCCTCAACAGCCCGTACCTCGGGATGATCTGTCTGCTGCTGCTTCTGCTCAATCTGGTGAACACGACGGGGGAGTACATCCTGTCGAGTTCGGTGGTCCAGCACGCGGATCAGCTAGCAGCAGCGGACCCCTCATTCAACAAGGGCGCCTATATCGGCGCGTTTTATGGCGATTACTTCTTCTGGGTCAACATCCTCGCCGTCGTGCTTCAAAGTTTCGTGGCGTCGAGACTCGTAAAGTACCTCGGAATGGGCGGCGCGCTCTTCGCCCTCCCCTTTGTCGCCCTCGGCGCCTACGGCGTGCTCGCGGCAGGGGGCAGCCTGGCGGTGGCGCGCTGGGCGAAAACCGCCGAGAACGCGACCGACTACTCGATCATGAACGTCGCGCGCCAGATGCTCTGGCTGCCAACCTCCCGTGAGGAGAAATACAAGGCCAAGCAGGCCGCAGACACGTTCATCGTCCGATCCGGCGACGTACTCTCGGCAGCACTGGTCTGGGTGGGGACAGAGGTCCTGCGGGTGGGGTATCGCGAGTTCGCGTTCGCCAACGTGATGCTGGTGGCGATGTGGATTGGCCTGTCCTACCTCCTGTTGAGGGAATACCGGCGCCGGAAGCCAGTTGCGGCGCCAGCATAGCAACGTACTCGTAGTGCAAGGCTTCAGCAGCCCGCTGCGACAGGTTTGGCCCTTAGCCCTTCAGCCCTTAGCCCTTTCAGCCCTTAGCCCTTTTCAAGGCTCAGCCCTGGCGGACCCGTCAACACCTATGGCTCGAGCGGTCCGGGCATGTCGATCCGCTCCCGTCGCGGCGACTGCATGTAGGCGGTGAGCAACGCCAGCGCGGTCACGACGATAATCGGGCCGAGGACTAGACCGAGGAGTCCAAAGGCCGCGATTCCCCCCAGCAAGCTCACGAAGATCACGAGGCCATTCATGTTTGCTCCGCCGCTAAGCATCATGGGGCGCAGGATGTTGTCGACTCCGCTGACAATCCCAAGGCCGAGCCCGGCGAGAATCAGGGCGCGCGTCACCTCGCCGTTGATGGCGAGCAGGAGGGCCGTGGGCAGCCAGATGACCCAGGCCCCGAACGGGAGCAGGCAGCAGAACGCAATCACCACACCCCAGAAGACCGGCGAATTGAGGCCGAGCAGCGCATAAACGATCCCGCCAAGGAGACCTTGAACGGCAGCCACGACAAGGGAGGATGCCACGCCCACCGAAATGAGCTCCCGCGTCCGGACGATGAGCTCCTCTCGCGAGGAGTGATCCATCGGCAGCAGACGACGGACACCGCGCATGATGGCGTCGGCGTCCCGGAGCAGAAAGAACGTCGCGAAGAGCGCGATCCCGAGATCGACGACGAAGCCGACGATATTGCGGGCAATCTGGCCCGACTGGCTGACAATGAAGGCGCCGACGGTGCGGACGGCATCTGCGACAAACGCCGACACATTCGCGCGCCAGGCGATCGGCAGCCGAGCCTCGATTTCGGGCCAGATCCTTTCGATCCGCGAGGAGCCGCCGCCCTCAAGCGTCGTTTGGGCGTTGCTGACCGCTTGAATGGCTTCCCTGGCAAAGCTCGTCACGAGCAGAACCATCGGGGCAATGAGCAGCACCGCCACGAGTATCGTAGTCGCCGCCGCCGATAGGCCCGGTCCCCACTTGCGCACGATCCGTGCATGCCAGGGATAGAAGAGGATGGCGAACACGGATGCCCAGCCCAACGGCACGAGGAATGGCGCGACCACCAGATAGACGAGGTAGACCAGAAATGCCAGCCCGCCCCAGGTCAATGCGAGTCCGAAAGGGTCGGCGGTCTGGCGCTCCATCATGCCTCCTCGATCGATTCGTCGGAATGAATCTGTAGACTGTATACCGTGGAGGACCCATGCGTTGGCAAGCTGGCGACCGAAGCAACGTCGAGGACCTGAGGGGGCGGACGGTCATGCGAGGCGGCACGCTGGGCGTTGGCGGGCTCCTGCTGGTTGTCGCGTTGAGCTACTTCACGGGCATCGATTTCACGTCGCTCGTCACCGACGGCGGCGGTCCGACGCAGACTGAGAGCGCGCCGGGTGAGTTGAAGACGACTCCGCAAGAAGAGCAGATGGTCGATTTCGTCGACGCCGTCGCACGCGACACCCAAGACACCTGGGCGCGGCTCCTCGGAGCGCGATACCAGCGCACGCGCGTGACGCTCTTCCGGGACGTCGTGGATTCGGCCTGTGGAATGGCCCAGTCGGCGACCGGCCCGTTCTATTGCCCCGGCGATCAGAAGGTCTACCTCGATCTGGGGTTCTTTGGCGAGTTGGCTGGACGATTCGGCGCGTCAGGCGACTTTGCCCAGGCGTATGTGATCGCCCACGAGTTCGGCCACCACGTCCAGAATCTCGTGGGGACCAATCAGCGCGTGCAGGAAGATCCGCGCCCGGGTGCCAACAGCGCCTCGGTCGCCCTCGAGTTGCAGGCCGACTGCTATGCCGGTGTGTGGGGCCACGCCGCGTCGCAGGGAGGATCGCAAGTTCGCCTGGAGGCGGGAGACGCCGAAGAAGGCCTGAATGCAGCGGCCGCGATCGGTGATGACCGCCTGCAGAAGATGGCGGGAGGTCGGCCAGGACAGGAGCAACGCGTTGCACCCGAACGCTTCACCCACGGCACATCTGCACAGCGAATGTCCTGGTTCCGCCGCGGCATGGAAACCGGGGACCCCGCACAGTGCGACACTTTTGCCGGACGCTAGGGCGCAAATCCCAGACGACCAGATAGCGTCAGGGCTAAAGGGCTCGCCACTCAGGTGTCAGGGCTAAGGGCTTCAGCAAAGCTGACAGGGCTCCCGGCTACTGAATCGTGACGTAGCGGAAGAGCCTGGCCGTTTCCTTCGCGCCCACGTACTTGCCGATTTCCTTGTCGAACTGCTCTTTGGTTTTCCAGGGACGGTATTCCTTGAACTCACGGACCATGCGAGCACCGGCGCCCGGAATGCTCAAGATGTCCTCGTCGGTGGCGGTGTTCAGGTTGATCGGGATGAACGTGTACTGCTTCAGGCGATCGGTTTCTGCTTGACCAACATACTTGCCGATTTCTTTGTCGAACTGCGCCCAGCTTTTCCAGGGCCGGTATTCTGCGAACTCGCGCGCCATTCGAGTCCCGGCTCCCGGGACGAGCAGGATTTCTTCGCGCGTCGCCGTATTCAGATTGATGTGCACAAAGGCCTTGCCGTAGAACTGCGTGATCTGCTCTGCGGTGAGCTTCTCCGCCTGGAGAAACGCGTTCAGCTCGGTCGGGCTCATGAACGGCCGCTTGTCCATGAGATTCTTTACGATCGCCGGCGACATATTCGGCAGCCCGAGTAGATCCTTTTCCGCCGCGACATTGGGATCGATGAGACCCTTCGCGACCTGAGCGTGCGGCGCCGGCATGACGGCAATCGCCGCCAGCCATCCTGCAAGGACGATGGTAAGTGTGCGTGTCGTGTTCATTTGTGTCTCCTTGCTACCGTCACTTCTGCAGTCGCAACGGCGCGGTAGTAGTACGCATAGATGAGACCAAGCAAGCCGAGATGAGTCATCAACCCTGGGGCCAGTACGGGAGGCGCTTTGACCCTGAGGACCTTGGTGAACACCGTCCACGCGTCCTGTGACGGATCCATCTCATACTGGAATTCAGCGGCGCCGCGGAAATGAAACCAGACACCCAGCGCACCGCTGGCCATGATGAGCACCATCACAATCTGAAGCAGCTGAATGCTCGCCGGGTGTGGCCGTGCGACGTGCCACGCCACCACCACCAGTGCGCTGCCCACCAGAATGATCGGCGCCAGTTGCCACGGGTCCTCGTAATGTTCGATGAGCACAAGTTCCACCAGCGTGCCCAGCAATCCGAGCACGAGCGCCCCCAGGAGCAGAACCCGCAAAGTCGCCACGCTGCCCTGCCGTTCCACCCTCTCCCCCATCGCCCACCAGCTTCTCTAGAATCGCGTGGTGAAGCCGATTCGAAGTGTCCGCGGGAACCCTGGAGAAATATTGGTATTGCTGTCGGCGTTGACGAAGTAGCGGGTGTCGAACATGTTCTCCAGGTTGAGCTGCAGACGCACTTGTGATGACAGGGTCACGAAGGCGCCAGCATCCAGTCGAGTATAGCCCTCCAGCCGAACGGTGTTGTCAATCGTCGCGAACATGTCGGATCGACGCAGAATACCCAGCCCGGCCGCGACTCGCGGATGAACCTGATAGTGGTTCCACAGCGAAAGCGTGTGATGAGGCACTTGCGCGGCCTGCTGCCCTGGCTGCGCCGCAACCGTTGCGCTCGTCACGAACGCGTTCTGGTAGGCATATCCCCCGGCGACGCTCCACGCCGATGTGAGCTGCCCGTTGAGGCCGAGCTCGTAGCCGTTCGTGCGCGAACTGCCGGTCTGCACGATGCGGGTGGGATCGTTCGGATCGGTCGAGCGCGTATGTGTGCGATTCAGTCTGTAGAGGGCCGTGGTCAGCGCGAGACCGGGTGACGTCAGATCCCACTTGGCACCTACCTCGTAGTTCCGCAGCCGCTCCGGCTTGGCCTGTTCGGTGACGACAGTGAGGGACGAGAACTGGTCGCCCGAACTCGGGAGATAGGAGGTGCTGTAAGCGCTATAGATGGATAGCGGCGCCATCGGCTTCACGATGACCCCTGTGCGTGGTGACACAAGAGTGTCTGGGCGGTCAAGCGTTTCACCGTTGCGGTTGTTGTGATAGTCGAGGTTGAACTGCTCCACGCGCACTCCGGCGACAACTTGCACATGGGGGGACAGCGCAATCTGATCTTGGCCGTAACCGGCCAGCACCGTCGCACGGACGTGATTGTCGGCATCGGTGGTGTTCTGGCGGAAGGTGACCGGGACGTCGATCGTCGGGCTGTCGAATGGAACCAACAGCGAGGCTGAAGCGTTATTGAAAAACCCGGTATTGCGGAAGTTGTCGGTGAGTTGTCTGGAAGCCTCGGCGCCGGTGAGTAGCGCGTGCTGGAATCGTCCCGTTCTCACGTTGAGCGTCACGTCGGTCTGATTGAACAGGCTTCGACGGTGCGATGCGTTGTTGTAGGCGGTCATCGCGACCTGACTCCCATCCGCCAACGCCGCCCCGGGAACGAAGTTCTGGTAGAAGCGGTCGTAGTCGCCATACAACGTGTGGTTGCGGAGGGTGGCGCGGCCGAAGCGGTGCTCAATCGTCGCAGAGGTCAGATTGACATCAGATTGCACGTCGCTGAGAGCTGGATTGCCGTAGAACGTCGAAGGGTCGACAGCCGCAGGCTTCCCCTGGAAGGACGTGATGCCCCGATCGGCTCGGCGTTCATCGTTCAGGTGCTCAAAGCGCACCGTCATTGTTGTGTGTGTGCCCGGCAGGAGGGTCAACGTCGGCGTGAGTCCGGAGCGCTCGAGGCCGACGGTCTGACGGAAGCTGTTGGAGTTCTCGAGCATCGCATTCAGCCGGAACGCGACCTTCGCGTTTAGTGGCTCATCGAGGTCAACCGTGAGGCGCTTGTTGTCGTAGGTGCCGCCTTGGAGAGAGAACTCACGGAGCGACTGAAAGCCGGCGTCCTTGGTGACACGATTGATGACGCCACCCGCGCCGCCGCGCCCGAAGATCATGGCGTTCGGGCCCTTCAGAGCTTCTATGCGCTCGAGGTTGTAGAGGTCGCGGTAGTACTGCGCATCGTCGCGCACGCCGTTGACAAAAAAGTCGGCTGACGAGCTGTTGCCACGAATGATGACCTGATCGCGATTGTTTTCGCCCTGGTGCGAGGTCACACCCGGAACGTACCGCACGACATCGGCGACGCTCGTCATGAGTTGATTCTTCATGAGCTCACTGGTCACGATGCTCACCGATTGGGGGACGTCGAGGAGGGGCGTCGAGGTTTTTGAGGCGCTCTCAATCGCCGGCACGGTGTACCCGGGCGCGGCTCCGCTCACGGTCACGCGATCGCTGAAGCCCGCCAGCACGAGCGCGAACTCCCGTGACTCGCTGCCCGATGCTATGGCGGTCAGCGTCTGCCGAGTTTCCAGAAAGCCCGCGGATCTGACGTGGATCGTGTAGATACCGGCGTCAAGCGTGAGGGTGAATTCTCCTCGCTGATCCGTCAGCGTCGAGCGACTGGGACCTTGCGATGGGAACGCCGTGACATTCACACCCGCAATTGGTGCCTGGGTGCCGTCGATCACACGCCCATTGAGGATGAATTGGGAGGTTGACTGCGCCTCGACCTGAGACGCGAGAAACGTTGGCAGCCAGAGGCAAAGCACCGCGAGTCGAAGAATCTGATGCACGGCGGCTCCGTAGTCAGCGGGCTCAAATGAGACTGAGTCTCTGTTTCAGAAGCCGCATCCTAATCCGACCAAATTGGTCGGGTCAAGTCACTCCAGAAACCCTAGGGTTTTTGAGAATCTCAAGCGACAGACTGCGGAGCCGGTGCCGCGATCCCCGTGCGAACGCGTCCCAATGCGTAGCGAGTGAGCCTTTCCGCGTCCTCGTCGGGTCCCTGCAACTGGCCGTCGATGGCCAGCCGCGCGATGCCATGCACGATCGCCCAGATGAACCGTGCGAGCTGGCGGGGCTCGTCCTGCCGCAACCGCCCCGCCTGTTGCTGGGCCACCAACGCCTCAACGAGCACTTCAAACGCGCCGGATGCTTCCGCTTCGAGTTCCGCGTCCCTGGCACAGCGCTCGACGAAGCCGCCGAACATCACGCGGTAGTACGAGGGGTTGGTGACCGCGAAGCGCACGTACGCGACCCCCATCGCCGCCGGGTCCTCACGCAGCTGCGCTCGCGCCGCGAGCAGTTCAAGCCGCAGGGTGCGAAATCCTTCCCGAGCGACCGCCGCGAGCAACGCTGACTTGTCGACGAAGTGGCGGTACATGGCGGTGCGCGACACTCCGAGGGCTTGCGCGACGCTTCGAAGCGTCAACCCCTCCACGCCCTGGCGCTGAATCGTGCGAACCGCCTCGTGAAGCAGCGCCCGGGGCAGGTCGCCGTGATGATAACGCCGGGGCGGCTTGCGACGGGGGCGAGGTGCCGAAGTCGTCGTCATGCGCCGATTCTAAACCACAGTGTTGACACTGTCAACATTCTATCTGACGCATGTTGACGGTGATAACATTACGGACAAGGGGATCGTTCGGCCGCGGGAGGACGTTCCGATCAGCGCTGCGGACGACGAAGGGGGTCAGGTCAAGTCGATCCATACTTGGAGCGCAACGATGTCGCCCACCATGATGATTCCCGGCCAATGGGAGCCCCGCCCCTCCAGAGTGGTCGTCGCGGCGCCGGCTGCCGGAGGACTCCCGACCCTGGTCGCGGTGCCGTTCGTGCGCGTTCCAGAAGCATTGCAGACGACTGTCGAAACCGCGCCTCGGAGCTGGCTAGGCGTATCGATTCTCGTCCTGCTCGTCGTGGCGATGCTGTTGGCGATGTGGGCGAGTTCGAACAGTCCCGTGCCGACCGTTGGGGCTATCCCTGTCGACGCGGCTCCCCGTCCGATCCGAGCAGTTGTCGTGTCTTCGTGAGGAGAAGCTGCGCCGTGAAGGGTTTCTCGAGCAACTGCACCCCCGGGAGCTGAAACCCGTCTTCTGTGCGCAGCGCCGTGGCGTAGCCCGACATGAACAACACGGGCGTCTCCGGTTGCGACTCGTTCAGCTGCCTGGCCAGTTCGCGTCCGTCCATTCCGGGAAGTACAACGTCGGTCAGTAAGAGATCGATCGGCATCGTCAAACCGCCCAGCAGCGTCAGGGCAGATTCGCCGCTCTCGGCTTCCAACACACGATAGCCGAACCGCTGTAAGGCGTTTTTCGTGAAGGCGCGGACGCCCTCCTCGTCTTCGACGAGAAGCACTGTTTCGGCGCCCACCGGACTGCTTTTCGCGCCGCGAACCTTCGGCCGCGGCGAATGGCTCAACGTCCGCGGAAAATGGCTCCTGAACGTTGTGCCCTGGCCAGTCTCGCTTTCGACCGAAATATAGCCGCCCAGCTGCTTCACCGTTCCATAGACCGCCGCCAATCCGAGGCCGGTTCCTCGCCCGCGCTCCTTCGTCGTGAAGAACGGCTCGAAGATGCGGCGGATTACCTCCGGCGACATCCCCGTGCCGGTATCGGTGACCGAGAGTGCCGCGTACACGCCCTCGACGGCTCCAGGATGCGTCGCGACGAACGAGCCATCGAGCGTGATGTTGCTCGTCGTGATCGTCAGAGCGCCGCCGCTCGGCATGGCATCGCGTGCATTCACCGAGAGATTGATGAGGAGATGTTCGAGCTGCGTGGCATCCGCCATGACCTGATGAACATCGTCGGGAAGCATGCACTGGATCCGGATGGACTCGGGTAGGAGCCGTCGGAGCATCGGCTCCAGATTCCGAACCAGCGCGGAGAGGTCGATCGGGGTCACCGCGATGACTTGCTTGCGGCTGAAGGCCAGAAGCTGCTGCGTGAGCGCCGCGGCCCGCTCTGCGGCAATGCGGATTTCCCGCAAATCTCGACCGATCGCCTTGTCAGGCCCGATCTGGTCGGTGAGCAGTTCCGAATAGCCCAGGATGGCGGTAAGCACGTTGTTGAAGTCGTGCGCGATGCCTCCGGCCAGCTGGCCGACCGCTTCCATCTTCTGGGCCTGCCGCAGTTGTTCGTGCAGCCTGTGCTGCTCGGTCACGTCCTCGGCGATCACCTCGAACACGGGGCGCTCTGAGATCACATCGGTGGTGAAGCGTCCGCTCAGCCGGACACGAACCTGATCCCCTGTCTTTCGTCGCCAGATCGCTTCGGTGCCGGTGACATAGCCTCGCTCGCGGCTCTGTCGAAAAAACTCGATGCCCACTTCAGGGGCCACGAAAAGGCTCGCCATGCCGACGCCGATCAGGTCGTCCGGGGAATCGTATCCGAGCATCGCCACCAGCGCGGGATTCAGCGTGAGGAACTGGCCCTCGACCGTCGTGCGAAAAATGCCGAACACCGCGTGATCCACGAGCGAACGGTACTGTGCTTCCGACGCACGGAGCGCCTCCTCCGCACGACGGCGTTCACGCCGCTGCAGGTGGTCCCCCATTTCACGCTCGATCGCCGGAATCAGGCGTGCCAGTCGATCCTTGACCAGAAAGTCGTGCGCACCTGCCTTCAACGCCGCAACCGCGGACTCCTCACCGATCGTCCCCGACACGATGATGAACGGGAGGTCGGCCCCGGTCGACTGGAGGAGTTCCAGCGCCGCGGGAGCCGAGAATGTCGGCATCTGATAGTCGGACAGGACGACGTCCCACTCGGCGCGCTCCAGTGCATCGCGCATCGCCTCCGCTGTATGCACCCGCTCGTAGGCGACGGCGAATCCGCCACGCTGGAGTTCGCGAACGATCAACTCGGCGTCTTCTGCCGAGTCATCCACGATCAACGCGTGCAACGGGCGCGGCGCCACATCCGGAACGGCCGACACCGATTCCCGGTGACGCGCGCTCACAGGCGTCGACGCCCTGGTTTCCATTACTTCTCTTGTTTCGGCTCGGCGTGCAGACGGCGTGAGATCACCCTGAGCACACCGATCGAGCAGCCTCAATGAGGATGCAGTCCGAGGCAATAGTGCGAACCGGCGAAGGTGTCTACCGTGAGAATCGCCCTACGAGTTGTCGCCGTCGAGCAACCGGCCCAGTCCGCCCAGCACCGATCCTTCTTCGCGCCCACCCCGGGTCAGCCCTGGCACGGCGGCAATGATTCGGTTGGCCAGCCGGCTGAGCGGAAGCGACTGCAGCCACACTCGGCCGGGTCCCCGCAGCGTGGCAAAGAAGAGCCCTTCACCGCCGAACAGCGCCGACTTGATCTTCCCGACATATTGAATGTCGTACTGGACCGAGGGCTGGAAAGCCACGATGCAGCCCGTGTCCACACGGACGACTTCTCCAGCCTGCAGCGTCCGCTCCTGCAGGGTGCCTCCGGCGTGGACGAATGCCCACCCGTCGCCCTGCAGCCGCTGCATGATGAATCCCTCGCCGCCGAAGAGCCCGACGCCCAGCTTTCGCTGAAAGGCGATGCCGATCGAGACGCCCTTCGCTGCGGCGAGAAACGAGTCCTTCTGTGCGATCAGTTCGCCGCCGAGCTCGGCCAGATGCAACGCGATGATCTTGCCCGGATACGGCGCACCAAACGCCACCTTGCGTTTCTGGTCGCTGCGGTTGAGAAACACGGTCATAAAGAGGGACTCCCCCGTCAGCAACCGTTTCCCGGCCCCCATGAGCGCACCCAGCACTCCGCTCTGTTGCTGTGATCCGTCGCCGAAAATTGTCTCCATCTCGACGCCGTCATCCATGTACATCATGCCGCCGGCTTCGGCCACCGTGGCTTCGTTCGGATCGAGCTCGACTTCGACAAACTGCATGTCGTCGCCGAAGATCTTGTAGTCGATTTCATGCATCGCGGGCATGGCACGTTCCTTTCAGACTCGAACTTGGCGCTCCATCGCGCCGGATCCTGGGATCGTACTTACGTCGGCGCCGCTTCGAGCAATTGCCGTGTCTTGGTCAACAGCTCTTGAACGCTGAACGGCTTCTCCAGCAAGTGAACGCCGGGCTTGAGGAAGCCCTGGACCGTCGTCATCTGCTGCGAATAACCCGACATGAACAGGACCTTGCCGCCAGGACGCGTGCGCAGGACGTGCTCCGCAAGCTCGCGGCCGGGCATCCGGGGCAGAACGACATCGGTCAGCAGCAGCTGGATCGGGGCGCCGAGTTGCTCGAACAGCGCCAGAGCGGACTCGCCGCTGTCCGCCTCGAGTACGCGGTAGCCGAACCGCTGAAGGGCGGTCTTGATGAACGCGCGGACCGCACGCTCGTCTTCCACGAGGAGAATGGTCTCGCGGCCGATGGGAGACGCCACAGCCGGAGCGGATACTGGAGGCTGCACGGCGACGGCGGTCGCCGGCAGAGCCACGCGGAATGTTGTGCCCTGCCCGACGAGGCTCTCGACTTCGACCGAGCCGTTCAACTGCATCACGATGCCATGCACGGCCGCCAGACCAAGGCCTGTGCCTTTGCCATGCTCCTTGGTTGTGAAGAAGGGCTCAAAGATTTGTCCTTGAACCGCGGGAGATATGCCCATCCCTCGGGCATGGCATCGCGCGCATTCAGCGCAAGGTTCAGCAGCACCTGGTCGAGCTGCGTCGCGTCAGCCATCACGGCCGGAAGCCCGTCCGCGAGCGAGGTGCGGATCGTGATTTGCTCGCCAAGCAGACGCTTGAGCATCACTTCGATCCGGCCAACCGCCTGATTCAGATCCAGAGCCGTGACGGTCAGTACCTGCTTGCGGCTGAAAGCCAGCAACTGCCGCGTGAGTCCGGCTGCGCGTTCCGCCGCGGCCATCACCTCGCGCAAGTCGCGGCCGACCGGTTTGTCCGCTCCGATCTGATCCGTGAGCAGTTCGCAGTACCCGAGAATCGCGGTGAGGAGGTTGTTGAAATCGGCCGCCATCTTTTGCGCCTGTCGCAGCCGCTCCTCGAGGAGTCGATGCGCGTGCTCGCGTTCGCGTCTCAGTTCGATTTCGCGCAATTCTCGCTCAATCGCCGGGCCCAACCTGGCCAGACGGCCTTTGACGAGAAAATCATAGGCGCCCGCTTTGAGCGCGTTGACTGCCGCCTCCTCCCCAATCGTGCCAGAGACAATGATGAAGGGAAGATCGAGTGCCATCTCGCGCACGACCGCCAGCGCCTCGGGCGCGCTGAACGTCGGCATGCTGAAGTCAGATAGCACAATCTGCCACGAGCCCGAACTCAGGGCCGCGCGCATCCCCTCCGCAGTCTCGACTCGCGTCGAGGTGACGGCGTAGCCGTCCCTTGCGAGTTGATGCAGAAGCAGTTCGGCATCGGCTTCCGAATCTTCGACCAGAAGGACCCGCAGCGGTTTGTTCATGGGACGTCACTAGGTCGCTCGAGTCATCTTTCGTCTGACAAATCGATGGTCGCGGGCCGAGCGGTTCGTTGGTCATCCTATACGTCGGACGAGGACGATTCGCTTCTGAACGCACAATATGTCACATCCCGCTGTACTCCGCGACGGAAGCGACTGGCCGCCTGCCGACCCCCAAGGGAGCACCCACCGCATGATCACCGACGTTCGCACCATTCTGCTCGCCGAAGACAATGCCGAGGACGCCGAGCTCACCCTCGAAGCACTTCGCGAACAATCACCTGCTCAATGAGATTGTCACCACCCGGGATGGTGCTGAGGCACTCGATTAGCTCTTTCGGCGCAAGACATATGCAGGCCGTCCGCCAGGCAATCCGACCTTCATCCTGCTCGACCTGAAGATGCCGAAGGTGGACGGGCTCAAGGTCCTGCGTCAAATCAAGGGCGACCCCTCCCTGCGGATGATTCCGGTAGTGATGCTGACCTCATCGCGGGAAGAGGAAGACCTGGTCCGCAGCTACGACCTTGGCGTCAATGCCTACGTGGTGAAGCCGGTGGAGTTCCGCGAGTTCATCCGCGCGGTGAAGACGCTGGGCGGGTTCTGGGCGCTGACCAACGAACCGCCCGCTGTCCGGCTTCCGAAATGCCTGATCGCTCCGCCCCTCCCGAACCTTGACACACCCGCCGGCGCCGCAACCATAATCACCACCGAGTGTTGATGGTGATGGTGCCACGCCGGATCGTCGATCGCCTCCGGCGCGTGGGACTCGCCCTCACCTCGATGCTTTTCCTCACCAGCCAGACAGCGCTCCACACACAGAAGGCATCGATTTCCGAGGCGACGATTCGCGCGCACATGGAGTTTCTCGCGAGCGACGCGATGAAGGGCCGTGGCAGCGGCACCGAGGACGAATGGCGCGCCGCGGAGTACATCGGGTCGCAGCTTCGGCGCATGGGCGTCGAGCCGCTCGGTGATAACGGCGGATTCGTGCAGCGGATCGCCACCGGCCGGTCGCGCGTGACAACCCCGCCGGTGTTGTCGTTCGGCGACCGCGAGTTCACCCACGGCAGGGAAATCCTCGCGCAAACGCTTGGGGCCGGGAGCGCAACAGGACCGCTCGCGAAGTACGGAACAGACGCGCAGATGTCATCCGCGGCATTTCTGTTGCTGCCCGAAGGCGTGACGCCAGACCAGTCGATGTCCACAGCCACAGCCATCCTGATGCCGCAAACGCCGCAGATTCGCGCGTCCTGGCTGGCCAGGGCTGCGACTCCGCTCGTGACTCCGACCCCCTCGGGTGGCAGGCCGCCGCCGGCGCGCCTCTTCCTCAACCCAGACGCATACGCAACCGTTGCCGCGCTCGCCAACGGCACGACGTTGTCCTTCACTGCGGCGCTTCAGCCGCAGTACACCTGGAACGCGCTTGGTCAGCTGAGAGGCTCGAACGCCGACACCGCGACCGACGTGATTCTCCTCAGTGCGCACCTCGATCATCTTGGCGTCCGGGGGACCGGGCCCGACACGATCTTCAACGGCGCCGATGACGATGCATCGGGCACGACGGCGGTGCTAGTGCTGGCTGAAGCGTTGGCCGCCGGGAAACGGCCGAAGCGCACCGTGATGTTCGTGTGGTTCGGGAGTGAGGAGGCAGGCGGCATCGGCGCGCGGCACTTCCTCGAGGCCCCGCCGGTGGCGCTCGATCGCATCGTCGCCAACATCGAGTTCGAGATGATCGGACGGCCAGACTCGATCGTCGCCCCGCACACCCTTTGGATCACGGGCTATGAACGATCGAACCTGGGACCGGAGCTCGCGAAACATGGCGCGCGCGTCGTGGCCGATCCACATCCCGAGCAGCGCTTCTTCACACGGTCCGATAATATCCAGCTGGCGTGCGAGGGTGTCGTGGCGCAGACGATCTCAAGCTTCGGGTTACACAAGGAGTACCACACCGCGGCCGATGATCTGGCCCACATCGATTTCGCGCATATGACGGAAGCGATCGCGTCGATGCTGGCGCCGGTGTTGTGGATCAGCAATGCGACGTTCAAGCCGGCGTGGCGATCCGGACAGAAGCCGGTGGCTGGGAATCCATGCCCGACCAAGAGGGTGGAGGTCGGAGGTTAGAGGTTAGAAGCTGGGGTAAGCGCTCAAGGGGCTCAGGGCTAAAGGGCTTAGGGCTAAAGGGCTTAGGGCTTAGGGCTTAGGGCTAAGAGAGCTTAGAGCCAGAGCCGAAAGCCGAAAGCTAAAAGCCGAAAGAACAGGCAATCGATGTCACCAACCAGACGACTGTTGTGGCTCACGGTGCTCGCGCTCGTGCTGCTTGGCACTTTTGCCGCCGGATGGGTCATCGGCAGAACCGGGATCGGCTCGGTCGTCGATCCGGCGTCTCTAACCGATCTCGAACGGCAGTTCGCCGAGCGGTTGAGCGGGTCGGCACTCGTGGGCTCGTTCACCGTCGACGGCCGGAACGGGCGCGCGGCCAGCCCGGATCGCTACGATTTGTCGCACGTGGAGAAAGTCGGCGACGATCTCTGGCGGTTCAGCGTCCGCATGCGGCACAGCGACGTGGACGTGACCATGCCGATCACGGTGCCGATGCGATGGATCGGCGATACACCAGTCATCGAGCTGACCAACTACAGCATTCCCACACTAGGCACGTTTACGGCACGCGTGTTCTTTTACGACGAGCGTTACGCTGGCACGTGGCAGCACGGACAGGAGATCGGGGGCCACTTGTTTGGCCGCATCGAGAAGCAGTAGAGCGGTAAACTCCGCGCATGGATGTCCACCAGGATTTCAAAGCGGCTCAGCGGGCTCGCTGGCCGCATTTTGCTCCCCTCCAATCGATCACGACGCCGACAGCCGCCCGTCTGGTGAAGCATGCGGGTGTCCGCTCCGGCATGCGCGTCCTCGATGTGGCCTGCGGAACGGGCGTGGTCGCAATCACCGCGGCTCGGCTTGGAGCGCAGGTCGCGGGCCTCGATCTCACGCCGCAACTGCTCGCGGTCGCGCGCGACAACGCGCACACCGCGCGGGTGAATGTCGAGTGGAGGGAAGGCGATGTCGAGCACTTGCCGTACGACGCCGCGGCCTTCGACGCCGTGCTGAGTCAGTTTGGACACATTTTCGCGCCGAGTCCCAGCCTTGCGATCGCCGAAATGCTGCGGGTCCTGACGCCCGGCGGCACGATTGCCTTCTCGACCTGGCCACCCGAACACTTTGTCGGCAGGATGATGGCCCTCGTCGGACGCTATGCCCCACCGGCCCCGCCAGGAGTCGCACCGGCGTCGCAGTGGGGCGATCCGAACGTCATCCGTGAGCGGCTTGGTGGTGCTGTGCGAGACATCACGTTCGATCGCGCGACGATGGTGGTTCCCGCTCTCAGCCTTCCGCACTATCGCCAGGTGAGCGAGCGGACGTCGGGACAGATGGTGCAGTTGGTTGAATCACTCAGCGCCAGCGATCCGGCAAGACTCGAGGCGTTGCGCGCCGAATTCGATGCGCTCGTCAGTGAGTACTTCGACGAGAATCTGGTGCGTCAGGACTACTTGTTGACGCGGGCGACAAAGATCGTATGAGAAGGATCGGTGCTCTGTTGGCGCTGCTGACGTTCGGGACGTTGGGATCGGCTCAGCAGAACGTGCTCTCGACCTTGAAGACGCGACCGGAGCGGAGCAACTACGAGGAAACGAGCCGGTATGACGAGGTCGTCTCGTTCCTGCGAACGGTCGCCGATGCGTCGAATCTCGTTCACCTCACCACGTTCGGCTACTCCTTCGAAGGCCGCCCGCTGCCGCTCGCGGTGATCGGACGGGTGGCCGACGCGCGGCCGACGACGGTGCGCGCATCGGGTCGTCTCCGCGTCTACATTCAGGCGAACGTGCACGCCGGTGAAGTCGAAGGCAAGGAGACGATGCAGGCGCTGGCGCGCGAGATCGCGCGCGGACGATACGCGAGCTGGCTGGATTCGATGGTGCTTCTGGTGGCGCCGATCTACAACGCCGACGGCAACGAGCGCGTGTCGCTGACCAATCGCGGACCGCAACACGGGCCAATCGGCGGGATGGGAATTCGCGCCAACGCGCAGGGGCTCAACATCAACCGCGATTACATCAAGCTCGACACGCCCGAGGCGCGGTCGATGGTGAAACTCGTCAACGACTACGACCCCCACGTGATGATGGATCTGCACACGACGGATGGATCGCGGCACGCCTACTACCTGACGTACGAAACCCCGAACAACCCGGCCGTCGATCCAGCCCTTCGCGAGCTCGCCGGCCAGCGATGGATGCCTGCCGTGGCGCAGGCGGTCAAGTCCAAGTACGAGTGGGATTTTCATGCCTACGGCAACGTCGAAGGACAGCCGCCGGACCGATCCTGGAGCACGGTGGAAGATCTGCCGCGCTACAGCCACAACTATTGGGGACTGCGCAATCGCGTCGGCATCCTGAGCGAAACCTTCTCCTATGCCACCTTCGAGGATCGCATCACGGCGGCGACCCGGTTCGTCGAGGAGGTGCTCAACTTCGCGCATGCGAACGCACCAGCCGTCAAACGGATCATCGAAGCGACAGACGCTCGGCCCGTGATCGGTCAGCGGATCTCGCTCCAGTCGAAGCCGAAACGGTCGGATCAGATGGTCGAGATCCTCATGGGCGATACCCGTGACGAGATCAACCCGTACTCAGGCCGCGTCATGTATCGACGATTAGACGTCCGCCGTCCTGAGCGAATGTGGGAGTTCGCCACCTTCGAGTCAACCGAATCCGAGCGCGTGCCGGCGTCGTACTACGTGCCGGCCGATCTCCAGGAAGCTGTCGAACGGCTCCAGGCGCACGGCGTCCGCCTCGAACGCCTCACACAGGCGGAGACAGTGGCCGTCGAAGAGTTTCAGATTGAATCCACAGAAACGGCGACGCAGGCCTTCGAAAACCATCGCGAACGGAAAACCACGGGCCGCTACGTGGCGGCCGAGCGCGCCCTCCCGGCCGGGACGTGGCGGGTGCCGATGAATCAGCCGCTGGCGCGCCTGGCGTTTTATCTCCTCGAGCCCCGGTCGAACGACGGGCTGCTGACGTGGAACGTGCTGGACGTTGCGATCAGCAGGAACGCAAAGGTCTATCCAATTCTTCGGACACGCAACTAGCTCCTACCCTCCCTAACCTCCGACCTCCAACCTCTACCTCCTAGTCCTTCTACTCCCGTTAGAATGGACAAGACTCGGTCTTCACCAGGGGAGCCGCTCATGAAGCGCATCGTCCTCGCCGTCGCTCTGTGCGCCACCGCCATTGCCATACACGCCCAGACCGAGAAACTCGACTATCAAGCGATCGACCGGATCCGCGACGAGGGGCTGAATCGCTCCCAGGTCATGGACCATATCTCCTGGCTGAGCGATGTGTACGGACCGCGTCTCACGGGATCACCGGCGATTCAGCAGGCCAGCGAATGGGCCATGAAGAAGATGACGGAGTGGGGCCTTGCGAACGCGCATCAGGAGCGATTTGCGTTTGGCAAGGGCTGGTCGCTCGTACGGTTCGACGCCAACATGATTGAGCCTCAGGTACAGCCGCTTGTCGGCTATCCACGCGCCTGGTCGCGCGGGACGAACGGCCGCGTGACGGCCGATGTCGTCCGCGTGCAGATCGCCGCGGATGCCGACTTTGCGACCTACCAAGGGAAACTGAAGGGCAAGATCGTCTTGATGCAGCCCGCCCGAACCGTGCGGATGCTCGAAGGGCCGGTCGTCCTCCGGATGACGGAGCCGAACATGGTGGAGGCTGCCACGATTCCAGTTCCCGCTGGTCGCGGCGCTCCTCCCAGTCCGGCCGAGAGAGAGGCGGCGCAAGCTGCGGCGGCTGTGCAGCGCCGCATCCCGGAGTTTCTGAATGCTGAAGGGGTGGTGGCCATTTTCGATCGCGGCAGCGATAGCGACACGGTGGCGGGCGGCAGCGATCTCTCCTGGCAGACACAACGCACCGATGGCGGGACGGTATTCCCGAGCGCCAGCCTCGCACGCGACAACACCGCCGGCAGCACGGTGCCCGCGATTACCCTCGCCGTCGAACACTACAACCGGATGATTCGCGTGCTCGAGAAGAGCGTGCCGGTCAAAGTCGAGCTGAATGTGGACGTCAGATTCCACGACGAGGCAACGCCGCCCAACGGCTTCAACACGGTCGCGGAGCTGACCGGCGGCGATCTGGCGTCCGAGGTGGTGCTCCTCGGCGCGCATTTCGACTCCTATCCGTACGCGACCGGCGCAACTGACAACGCGGCGGGGAGCGCGGCGGTGATGGAAGCCATGCGGATCCTGAAGACGGTGGGCGTCCGCCCACGCCGCACAATCAGGGTCGCTCTATGGGGGGCCGAAGAGCAGGGCCTGCTCGGCTCACGAGCCTACGTGCGGGATCACCTGGCCGACATCAACACGATGACTTTGAAGCCGGAACACGCGACCTTGTCGGCGTATTTCAACTCGGACAACGGCACGGGGCGCGTCCGGGGTATCTGGCTCCAGGAGAATCTGGCCGTCCGCCCGATCTTCGAGCAGTGGATGGCGCCGCTCCGCGATCTCGGCGTCACCGAGCTCGGCCCGCGCTCGGTCGCATCGACCGACCACGCGTCGTTCGATGCCGCCGGAATACCCGCGTTTCAGTTTCTGGTCGATCGTCTCGAGTACAACTCGCGAACCCACCATTCCAACATGGACACGTTCGACCGGGTGCAACGGGCAGACATGGTGCAGCAGTCGACGGTGATTGCCGTCTTCGCCTACAACGCGGCGATGCGCGACGAGAAACTCCCCCGCAAGGCGCTGCCGGCACCGCAACGCGGCCGCGGCGCAGCACCGCAGCAACTGTGACGACAGCACTTTCGTGAGGGCGTCGGATCGCGAGGGACAGCTCTTCGGGCGAGCTCGAGGTCTGTCCCGAGCTCAGCCCGAAGGCTGTGAAGAGCAGCTACTTGAGTCGGAATGGAGCGGCCAGCGCGTTGAACACCGGGTCCGTCACAGCGACAGCGGGTCCAACTGACATGCTGTGCGGCGCTTTCGGCGTGCACACGCCGAGTGCCATTGGATTGGCACCGATGTTGACTTGCTCTTCAGACCGGATGGGCTGTGGCAGCATCGGGAACGCCGAGTCGGCGAGACGCGTATAGAAAACGCTTCCGCCCAGGTAAAAACCGGCGTAGGCAAAGTAACCGCCGAAGTTGTCCATGTACCGCTCGCCGCTACAGTCCGCTGTCGTGTGATGGAACGTGATCGAACTCTGTGCGATGCCCTGGGGAGTCATCGAAAACATGACGGTGTCGCCGTTGAATTTTCGAGTGACAACGCCACTCATCAGGTCGACATAGCCAACCTCCACGCCAACTGCGTCAATCACCAGCCGACCACCGCCATCGCCGCCCGAGCCCGCCGGCCCTTGAAGCCCTTGTGGGCCCTGCGGTCCCACGTCACCGACATCGCCCTTGGCTCCTGCAGGACCCTGTGCGCCCGTCGCGCCTGTTGGGCCAGCCGGTCCCTGCGGACCCTGCGCGCCCGTCGCACCCTGCGGCCCAACCTCACCGTTCACTCCTGCGAGACCCTGCGCTCCGGCGGGACCCTGCGGTCCGGCAGGGCCTGCGGGTCCTGCTGATCCCGCAGGCCCTGCAGGTCCTAGAAGCCCCTGCGGACCGGTGTCGCCCGTCGGTCCGGAGTCGCCCTTCGGTCCTGCAGGACCCTGGGTTCCTTGTAATCCTGTCGAACCTTGCGGTCCAACCGGTCCTGTCGGACCCGTTGGACCCGCGGGTCCTTGCGGTCCGGCCGGCCCTACGGGACCCTGAGGTCCTTGCAGGCTCTGCCCTTGGAGTGGAACCGCTACTTCATTCTTGTTGTTGCAGCGCCCGTCCAACTCGACGTGCACGGCGCCGCTCCGCAGATTCACGCAAGCGACAAGTTGGTTGTTCTGGGCCGATGCGGTCGCGACCGTCGAGAAGACAAGCCCCGCGGCGCCGATCGACGTAAAAAGTAATCGCATGATGAGTCTCTCTCTCCGAGTCCCCACCTGTGCAATAAGTCGCCCAGCTCCGCAACCTATTCAAAACACACGAAATCCTGCGTCGAGGCGTGCTGGACAACCCCTCCGATCGAGTCGCAAAGTGAGACGCGGCGCCACAATTCTGCTTGGAATTGGGCGGAGAACAGAATTGGTTAGAGGTTAGAGGTTAGAGGTTAGAGGTTAGAGGTTAGAAGCAAGGCGTTCAATTGGAACGATCGGAGGTGGGTGAGGCGGACCTTATGAAGGTCCGCCCCACAACGATCAGATCGTTCATTTCGGTTTCGCAGTGGCAGCGGCCTTCGCTTCGTCCGCGCGCGCGCCCGCAAGAATGCCGACCATCGACCGGTTGCCCTCGTGACACGCGTACTCGTAGAGCTGCTCGTCGGTGCGCTTCAAGCGAATCATGAACGTCCACGGCTGTACCCACGTGTCCGGATCAACGACCGTCAACTCCCAATTGAGGAAGTCCTTCTCGGGACGGGTGTACCGCTCGATCACTTTGACATTCGGCGTCGATCCCTGGAATCCGTTGATGAAATTCGTCGTCTCGATAATCAAGGCATCGCCTTCCCAATGGCCGCGCGGATCACCGTGCAATTGCCGAACGCTCTGCGGGAGATGCGGCTTGCCGTCGAGCGGCACGACGCGCGCGTCGTGGATCATTTCCTGGAGGACGACCACGCTTTCCGGCGACTGCACGATCTGCACGTAGCTGTTATAGCCGGTGCTCGTTCGTGGCGCGCCGTAGGAGATGCAGCGCTCCGACAACGGTCGATCTTCCGGCCCATCGGCCCGGCCCCGCGGCCCGGTTTCTGAACCCTCGACGACCACCGCCGGGGCAGCGCCCCGCCCACGACCACTACGACGGGCAAGAGCGGCCTCGGTCATGGCGGGCATCTGGCCGTTCGGGGGATCGGTAATCAAGGACGTCCGATTGTCCCAATCGCGATCGGTCATCCAGAACTGGTTGTAGTTGCCGGTCGTCCGGTCATAAGAGATCTGGTTATATTTGCCAGACGCTTTGAGGTTGAGCGCGATTTGAACGATGTTGCCGAATTCGGCGTCGCCGCCCTGGCTGATCGACTGGGCGACGAGGTTCTTCAATTCGGTGACCTCGGCATCAGTCAGCGATGCCTTGTCTTTCCACTGCGTCGGCCGGGCCATTGGCGTGACGCTGTTGTTCGACCAGACGCCCTGGAAATCCGGCTTGCCATCCGGCGTGCGAGGAACCTTCCAGGTGCTCGCCACGGCGGCCGGCCGGGCTGGCGTGGGTGAGGTGGCCCGCGCCGGTGCTGAGTTCGACTGTCCAGACGAGGCGGACTGAGCCATGACATTGACGCCAAGCGCCAGTCCAACGGCGAACAAACCAGCAAGAAGCTTTCTCACCACAGGCCTCCGTAAAGAAAACCAAAGGTAGCGCGCGCACTAGTGTGCCAAAGCCTCGAGGGAACGTCCAGTACCGAGTGCAAGGTCTGGAACCGGCCCCGCTGGGGTGCTATGCTCCTCTCATCGAGGAGGTCTACGCAATGTCGAGACAGCTATGGTTGACGAGCGCGGCGCTGGGCGTGCTCTTGGCGACCGGTCCGGTTCTGGCGCATCACGCGTTTTCCGCTGAGTTCGACGCGAGCAGACCCATCAAGCTGCAGGGCGCGATCACGAAAGTGGAACTCGTGAATCCTCACGCGTGGATTCACATGGAAGTGAAGACGCCGGATGGCAAGGTCGAGCAGTGGATGGTGGAAGGGGGCACGCCGAACACCCTACAGCGCCGCGGCATCACCAGAGACAGCATCAAGATCGGCACGGTGATCATCGTCGAAGGCTTTCAGTCGAAGGACGGCACCATGAAGGCGAACGGCCGGAACATGACGTTCCCAGATGGCCGCACGATGTTCATGGGTTCCTCCGGCACTGGCGCGCCGCAGGACGGCCGCGACCCCGACGCCGCCCGATAGCCAGCGCCCGCGGAGGTCCGCGATGAACAAGCACCTGTCGTACGCCATCGGGGCGCTCGCCTGTGCCGCGTCCGTGGAAATCTGGGCGCAGACGCCAGCCCCGCAAAACCCGCAGCCGGCCCCGGCGACTGCCAGGCGTTACGTCGTCATTGGCTGCGTGAGTCGCGTGACGCCGAGCGCGCCATCCACGGCCGCGGCGCCGCCGCAATTCCTCATCACCGATAACAGAGGGGACACGCCGGTGGTCTACCGGCTCGACGGAGACGCGAACGACCTGACCTTCCATGTCGGCCACACTGTAGAAGTCAGCGGCCCCCTCACCGTCACCCCGGCGTCCGGGTCGAACCCCGGCACGCTGGTGCTCAAGGTCAGCGCGCTCGCCTACCTCACGACGACATGTAAGAGCCCGAAGTCGTAGAACCTGTAACGGTAGACCCGCGCTTTTGACGCGGGGCGATTGGTCACCGCGCGGCAGGCGTCGGCTGCTTGCGCAAATGGCCGTACATCAGTTCCTCGACAAACGGCACGCACTTGTATTCCATCAGCTGCGCATTCTTCTCGAGATGGCGGTAGAGGAGCATGCTCATCTTCCACGGACGGGTGAAGGTCTTTGGATCGGTAATCGTGACCTCGTAGTTGAGCGTGTTGGCGTTCACAGCGGTATAGCGCTCCTGCACCTGCAGTTCGTCGCTGTGGAAGTTACCGGCGCGATCGAACCACGTCTCCTCCATCTGGTCGGTCACGTCGACGACAAGCGTTTCACCTTCCCAGCGGCCGATCGACCATCCCATCCAGGCCGGTGCCGGGCTCTGCTCCTTGCTGTTCATCCGGATGACGCGGCTTGCGGTCGTGAATTCGTACGCCATCAGGATTGTGTTGGTCGACTGGACGATCTGAAACGGATACGGCATGTAGGTCGCGCGCGGGATCCCGGGCATGAAGCACTTGATCTCCGGATCGCGCGACAGCCAGTTGTCCGCGTTTTCTCTCTTCTTCGCCGCCGCCTCGGGCTTGTACGGAATCTCATTGCCCTCGACCACTCCAGGACCGGGCGGCACGGCGAACGCAGCGCCGAGCGCGACGATGGGACCCGCCTTCGCCGGATGCGCCTGGATATCCCAGTTGGCGGTGTTCATCGCCTGCCAGATGCCCGTCAGGTTGGGCTTGCCGTCCGCGGTACGGGGCGCTCGGTACGCCGGGGGTTGAGCCGGGGCCTGCGCCTGAATCAGCAGCGGAGCCATGGCTCCAACCGCCACCGCTACTGCCACTCCAGCGGTTGCCAAAAGAACCGTTCCTCGACGTTGACCACGCATTCTGAACCCCCAGGAATATCGGCGATGGGTTGGCGCGGCGGGCTGACCGCCAGCCGGGTGGAGATTATAGGATAATCGCCAAAATCTGTGCGGCTCAGAGCGCTCCCCGTTCTTCCCGTTCTTCTGCACACAGCGACCTGCGTGCCCTAATCCGGCAAGGACGTGCCCAGCGTCCCCATGAAACTTCCCGCCCACTGCCGGGTTCATCTCTCAAGTGAGCGCCGGCGGACGCGTCTCCAGACATGACCGACGCCGACCTGTTTGAGGCGTTCGTCCGGAGGTATCAGGACATGGTCTTCGCCACTGCCGTCAGGCTGCTCGGAAATCCGGCAGATGCCGAAGACGTTGCGCAATCGGTCTTTCTCAAGGCGTTTCAGCGCTTTGAGGAGATCGGGGCCAGCCCCGCCGCGGCCGGCTGGCTGAAGACCGTCGCGCGGAACGCCTGCCTGAACCATTTGTCGAGATACCGGGCGCGGTGGCGTTTCTTCAGTGAGCTCGAGCAATCCGATGCCGGCCCATCAGAAACCGGCTACGAGGCCACCCTCGTGTCCGACAGCTCGCCTGAGCTCGAGATGGAGCAATCGTTCGAACGCGAGCAATTGGAGAAGGCGCTACTCGCCCTCCCTGACCATCAGCGCATCCCGCTGGTGCTGTTCCACTTCGAGCACACCAGTTACCAGGAGATTGCCGACGCGCTCGGCATCTCGCTGGGCAAGGTGAAGACGGACATCCACCGGGGCCGCGAGGCGCTGGCACGGAAGCTGGCGAAGCTTCGACAGCCGGCTATCGACCATGAATCACGCTGATCTCGAACGGATCGTCGATCGGAAACTGAAGCAGCTTCCGGCGCCACGCGCGCCGTACACGTTGCTCCCGCGAGTCCTGGCCGCGGTTCAGGAGTGGTCGCTGCGCCCGTGGTACCGGCGCGCCTGGTTCACCTGGCCCATGGCGTGGCAGTGCGCAGCCATCGCGGTCCTCCTTCTTGCCGGCATCGGCAGCACCGTCCTGCTGGCGACGGCCCGAGCCGCCGCCGCGGAGGCGACGTCGCCGATCGCGGGCGATGTGATCACCCGGATCGCCGCAGCGGCTCAGTGGGTCGATGCGACGTCCTCGGCCGGACGGATTCTCTGGAGCACGCTGATTGAACCGCTGCTCCCCTACGCGTTCGCCTTCGTGATGGCGATGTGCCTGGCATGCGCGGCGTTTGGCGCGGCACTGACTCGAGTGGCTTTCGGAAGGACGTGACATGAAGCGAATTCGGCTGGCGCTCTGGATGCTCGTGTTTGCGGCGGCCGTCGGCGTCCCATGGCAGATCAACGCCCAACCCCCTGCCCCTGAGCCAGTGGAGCAGACGCCCTCGACTCCCGAAGGGCCCATCTACTACCGCTGGCGACCTGTGCTTCGCATTGGCCAGGACTTCACGCTCCGCGCCGACGACTCCGTTCGAGAGGTCACCGTCATTTTCGGCAACGCCACCATCGAAGGGCACGTCGATCGTGACGTGTCGGTCATCTTCGGCAGCACGCGCCTCGCCAGCACGGCGACCATCGACGGGTCACTCGTCGTCGTTGGCGGGAGTGTGTCGGTCGAGCCAGGAGGCCGCGTCCGCGACGACCTGGCGATCGTCGCCGGTGAACTCGACGCCGCTCCAGGCTTCTCTCCCGGAGGCCAGCACATCGTCATCGGATCCGGAGTCCTGGGTGGGCGTTTGGAAGGGCTCGTTCCCTGGATCACTCGCGGCCTGTTCTGGGGCCGGCCGATCGTTCCGGATCTGGCATGGGTCTGGGGTATCGTTTTTGTTTTCTTCCTCGTCTACCTCGCGCTGAATCTCGTCTTCCATGGGCCGGTGCATGCGTGCGCGCGCACGCTGTCGAAGAAACCCGTCACATCGTTCATGACTGGTCTCCTCGTACTCCTGCTCACCGGACCGGTGTGCGTGCTGCTTGCGCTTTCCGTCGTCGGGCTGGCCGTCGTGCCGCTGGTCATCTGCGCGCTGTTTGTCGCGGGGATGCTCGGCAAGGTCGCGGTCACGCGTTGGATCGGCATGAGCGTCGTGCACGAGGAGTCGGAGGAAAGTCGCCTGCAGTCCATTCGCTCGTTCGTCATCGGCTTCGCGGTCCTTTGCGTCGCGTACATGGTGCCGGTGTTGGGATTTGCGACTGTCGCACTGGTTGCCGTCCTTGGACTCGGCGGCGCCGCTCTGGCGTTCCTCGCAGGTTACAGACAGGAGAATCCACTTCCGCCACGACGAGTGCCGGTCGAGTCCGTGCCCGTGGTAACGGCAGCCGCCACTTATCCCAACGGAGGTCCAGCACCGATGAACCCAGACGCCACGTCGAACGATTTCACCCAGGCGATGCCTACGCCACCCGTGATGGCGGCCCATTCACCCGCGGTGCCGACTTCCCTGCCAATCGGGTCGGATCTACTGGCTTATCCGCACGCGGAGTTCTTCCACCGGCTGGCGGCGTTCGTGCTCGACGTAATCCTCGTGGCCATCGTGACGCAGTTGCTGTTTCCGCTGAGGCGTTTGTTCAACGACGAAGGGTTCTTGCTGCCCCTTCTCGCGTATCACATCGGCTTCTGGACCTGGAAAGCGACGACGGTCGGCGGGATCATCTGCAACCTGCGGTTGGTCCGGATCGACGGGAGTCCCCTGCGGTTCGTCGACGCCCTCGTCCGCGGGCTTTCCGGTATCTTCTCTCTGGCCGTACTCGGCCTGGGTGGACTGTGGATTCTGAAAGACCCCGAACGTCAGGCGTGGCACGACCGGATCGCGGGAACCTATGTCGTGAAGGTTCCAAGGAACTGGCCGATCTGATCACTCGACCGCTTGGAACGACGGGGCTCACGGTCACACCTATCGGCCTTGGACTCGCAGCTCTAGGCCGGCCGGCGTACGTGACGCTCGGCAGAAGCGAGGATGTCGGCGCCGATCGCTCGGTCGCCGCAATGGAGCGCCGCTGCCACGAGGTGCTCGACGCGGCTTGGGCACGAGGCATCCGGTACATCGATGCTGCGCGTTCATACGGCCGGGCCGAGGAGTTCCTGGCCTCGTGGTTGAAGTCCCGCGAGCCGGCGCGAACCATCACGATCGGATCAAAGTGGGGCTACACCTATACGGGAGCCTGGCGAATGGATGCTCCCGTTCACGAAACCAAGGACCTGTCGCTCGCCACCCTGCGTCGACAGCTCACCGAAAGCCAGTTGCTGCTCGGCCAACGCCTCAATCTCTATCAAGTGCACTCGGCGACGCTCGAAAGTGGCGTCCTGGATGACGCGGCTGTCCTCGGTGAGCTGGCCCGCTTGCGATCCGAGGGACTGGTTATCGGGCTGACAGTCACCGGCCCGCGGCAAGCCGATACCATCCGCCGGGCACTGAACCTCAGAATCGATGGCATCAACCCGTTCCAGTGTGTGCAGGCCACTTGGAATCTTCTCGAGCCGTCGGCCGGATCCGCGCTCGGCGACGCGCACCGAAGCGGTTGGGGAGTGATCGTGAAGGAGGCGCTTGCGAACGGCCGCCTCACGAACGAGTATGGCGGACCAGAGGTTCAATCACTACAAACCCACGCAGCCGCGGTTGATTCAACGGTCACCGCGCTCGCGTTTTCTGCCGCGCTCGCACAGCCGTGGAGCGACGTCGTGCTGTCGGGCGCGGTGACGCCCACACAGCTTGACAGCAACGTGCGCGCTCTGCAGTTGAAGCCCACAGACTCTACTCACGTCCCATCCATTGCGGAAAACGCAGACGAGTACTGGAGTCGCCGGCGTCAGCTGCCGTGGAACTGAGCGTGCCTCAGTTGACGGCGAGCAACAGGCCGCTGAGGACCATCGCGTAAGATGCGGCGAAGTAGCCGAGAACCATCAGCGCCCGTTTCGAGGGCGGGAGGACTCTCCACGCGATCGCCGGATGCACCGTCACCGCGAGGCTTCGTCCGATCATGATTTCAACGCGGCTGCTTGGCCGATTCTGGGGGACACGTCGTGGCGCCATGGGCGGACTCAAGCGCAAACATCCCGCCATCGCACCCGCAAGAAACCAACCGTAATCTCGACGATACCGGCGACACAGGGCGCTGAGCGCGCGAGTCTTGTCTACCGACGGACGGACATCCGGCATCATTCGCCAGCCACAAGACTGCACACACCTGCTCTAGAATGGATCACGCTGGGGGTGCAGCTGCGCGCCAAACTACGTAGCGGCGTGCAACAAAAGGACGGCATATGACTTGCGCTGACGCGGACTGCAATGGTGAGCTCTAGTACCCCCGATCGAATGAATCGTCCAGCCAAGGTCCTCATCATTGATGACGACGAACTGACGACTGCCACCTTCGCCCAGATGCTCCGCCTGGAAGGCCACGAAGTCCAGACGGCGCAGAACGCGAAGACGGCGCTTGGCGACGCGTCGGCGCTCGCGCCCGACGCGATCATCGTCGACCTCCACATGCCGGTGATGGATGGTCTGACGTTCGTGCGAAAACTGCGCGCGCAGGAGCAAGGACATCCGACGCCGGTTGCGATGGTGACCGGTGACTACTCCATGAATCAGTCCGTCTCTGATGCCCTCAAAGATCTGGGCGTCACGCTATGCTTCAAGCCGCTCTGGCTTGAAGATCTTGTGAAGATCGCCGATACGCTGCTCACGACGCCGTCGCACTAGAATGACCTGATGCTCAGCGTGTCGATTCCCGTCAAGCGCCTCACCGCGTTCGACCTTACCCTTCCGTCCTATCAGACCGCCGGCGCCGCCGGCATGGATCTCCCAGCGGCACTTGCTGCCCCGATCACACTGCAGTCCGGTGAGTACCGGCTGATTCCTTGCGGGTTCGCGGTCGCGATTCCGGAAGGGTACGAAGCACAGGTGCGGCCGAGGTCAGGTCTGGCGAGCCGATTCGGGGTCACCGTGCTGAATGCACCAGGCACCATCGACGCCGACTATCGAGGGGAAGTGTGCGTGCTGCTGATCAATCACGGTAGAGAGGCGTTCACCATTAATCCTGGCGAGCGAGTGGCGCAGCTTGTCGTCGGTCCGGTGAGCCGCGTGAGCTGGCAGCTCGTCGAGATGCTGCCCGAGACACCGCGCGGTGAGGGCGGCTTCGGGCACACGGGTTCGTGAGTTAGATCGAATCGGGCGCATCACGATGATGTTCGTCGTCATCCAAGTCGACATCGATGTCGACATCGACGGCTGACGGTGGTTGCTCGACTGTTTCGGCGGTTTTGTCCAGCTCTTCCTCATCATCCGGAAAATTCTCGGTTTCGATTTCAGCGCCTTCGTCTACTTCGGGACCGAGGTCGTCATCGTGCTCATTCTGCTTGTCCGTCATTTCGGCTTTCCTTTCACGAACCGACTCGGGTGTCCTGCTGGAGATCTCGCATCGCGCTCGAGCACCGGTTACCCTCGACGCTTGAAAAACTGGACTGCTCGCTCGTGCTTCTCTGCGGCGGCTCGGGTCTTGAACGTGCCGAGATTGCGGCGCCTGCCAGTGTTTGGATTTGACTTGCGCGAATAGAGCCGATATTCACCTGACACGAGCTTACGAATCATGACCGCTCCTGGCTAAAGGCTGAAGTGCCCACCGAGATTCCGATGCAAGGGGCGATCTCTCCAACACTCGATATTGTCCTGCTGGTGACTGAGTGGAAGCCGCGAGCTTTACTGCGTGCCCAGCTCATCGAGGAAGGGTTTGAGATCCTGGCGGTCGACTCATGGGCCGCCGCACGGCCACATTTTCGGCTCGGGTCAAAGCCACGACTGGTGATCGTCGACCTGCAGGAACTGCCCGAGCCGGAACGGGTACTGACTGAACTCTCCGTCCTCATGACACCGCCGCGCGTGCTGATCCTCTCGGCCGCGGCCACGGTGGAACCCGACGACGTTGCCCGATTGGGTTTTCGGAGACTGACGCGTCCCGTTTCCATCGAGAACATCGTCGCCGCGGCGACGGAAGCGATTCACGATCAAGGGCCGGGCAAAGAGAAGGCGTAGAATAGCACCATGCCTTATCCCGAATATCTCGTTGCTCCGATGCGCCAGGAGCTCGTCGAACTCGGTGTCAGAGAACTGCGCACGGCCGACGCCGTAGACGATGCGATCGCCAACACGCCAGGGACCTTGATGATCATCGTCAACTCGGTATGTGGATGTGCGGCTGGCAAGGCACGTCCGGGCGCCGCACTGGCCCTGCGTCACGCGGCCCGGCCCGACGCCGTTGCCTCGGTGTTCGCCGGGTTCGACGTCGAAGCGACGGCACGCGCTCGAAACCACTTCACCGGCTGTGCCGCCTCATCTCCGTCGATTGCGCTCTTGCGCGACGGCAAGCTGGTCTATCTGCTCGAGCGGAGTCAAATCGAGAATCGCGACGCGCTGGGCGTCGCCTCACAACTCACGGCAGCTTTCGACCAATTCTGCGCGCCGGCTCCAACGACCTAACATCGCTCGTCGCGCAGACCTTTGGGCCGGTAACAACAGCAGGACCAAAGTCCCGCGCGACAGGCGAGGGACCGGGACGCGACGGCCATCGCGGTCGTCGGAGAGCGAAATCGATAAAAATCGATTCCGAAAGTAGGTGTGACGCCGCCAAGTCGTGGTAAAACCGGTGTCACAGTAAGGGATTGTCGGGAACAGCCGCTCAGGGAGAGAACACCATGGCCATGGACAGCACCCGTCGAGAGATTCTAAGGGGAGGACTCGCCCTGGCCGGCCTCGGCGCACTCGGCATTCCCGAGTGGGCCCTGCCGGTTTTGGCTCAGACCGAGACCATCGTCCCATTCGCTGACGCACCCGCCACGTTCCCGGCCGGTCGCGGAGAGACGCGCCAGTTCGACGTCCGTACGATCGACGGTCCGTTCACGCCGAAGGATCAATTCTTTACGACCCAGCATCTGGGCCATCCCGTCGTCGATCCGGCGACGTTCCAGCTGAAAGTCTCGGGGTTGGTGAATAAGCCCCAGTCGCTGTCGCTCGATCAGCTGAAGAAGATGCGGGCCACCGATGTCGTCGCCGGATTTGAATGCTCCGGCAACCGCCGGCCGCTGCAAGGCCTTTCGGGGAACGGGAAGTGGACGGGCGTTCCGCTGAAAGCGGTCCTGGATCAAGCGGGGGTGAAGCCTCAAGCGAGGGAGTTCGTCTTCTTCGGGGCTGATCACGGTCCGGAAGAGGTCGAATGGCGAACGCAGAAATACACCGTCGACCAGCAGTTTGGCAGAAGCCTCAATCGCGAGCAGGCGCTATCGCCCGATGTCTTCCTCGCCTGGGCCTTGAACGGCGAGCCCCTCACCCGACACCAGGGATCTCCGCTCAGGTTGCTCGTCCCTGGCTGGTACGGCGTCGCGAACGTCAAGTGGCTGGCGCAGATCCACATCCAGGAAGAGCAGTATCTCGGAAAGTTCCAGGCCCGCTGGTACCGGACGCTGAAGGGCGAGAAAATCGACGGTGAGACCAAGTGGGTAGAGACCGCGGTGACCCACATGCAGCTCAAGTCGTTCCTGGCGCGTGTCACCCGCGATGGCAGCCGACATAAAGTGCTGGTCGTGGCGCTCAACGACGGGACGCCGCTCAAGACGGTGGAAGTTCGCGTGGACGACGGCCCCTGGCAGGCGGCCACGCTGGACCCGGCGACGAGCAGCAAGTACTCGTGGAAGCTCTACACCTACACCTGGAACAACCCGACGCCTGGCGAGCATACGCTCGTCTCACGGGCAACCGACGTCAACGGGAAGGTGCAGCCGACCGCCGAGGACCTGGCGGACAAAAAGAGTTTCCTCGAGGACAACTCGCAGGCACCGCGGAAGATTGTGATCGCGTGAGGTGAGCCGATCGAGAAGAATCTGAACGTTGTGTCAAATCGGCGTCATGCGCTGCCGAGAAACTCGTTATCATTGAACGCATGAAGGCTCCGATCATTCGCCTGCGTTCGGCGCACGACGTCGGCGAAGGCTGGACCACGGCCGACGCCACTGAGCTGTACGAGATCGCCCGATGGGGGCAGGGCTACTTCTCCATCGGCGACAACGGGCACGTCAAGATCCATCCGACGAAGGACCCGAGCCGATCGATCGATCTCAAGCAGCTCGTGGACCACCTGCAGCTGCGCGGCATCAGCCTCCCCACCCTCATCCGATTCCGCGACATCCTCCAGCACCGGCTGCAGGAAATCTCCGAAGCCTTCCAGGGCGCCATCGCCCAGCACGAATACTCGGGGAAATACATCTGCGTCTACCCGATCAAGGTCAACCAGCAGCGCCAGGTGGTGGAAGAGGTGCTCGAATTCGGACGGCAGTACGGCTTCGGCCTCGAAGCCGGCTCCAAGCCCGAGCTCCTCGCGGTGGCCGCCCTCGCCGACAACGAAACCCCCATCATCTGCAACGGCTTCAAAGATCCCGAGTTCATCGAGATGGCGATGCTGGCCCAGAAGATCGGCCGCAACATCATCCCCGTCGTCGAGAAATACACCGAGCTGGACCTGATTCTCGAGTACGCCGAGAAGGTCGGCGTCCGGCCGAATATCGGCATGCGCGTCAAGCTCGCCGCGCGTGGAGGCGGACGCTGGCAGTCGTCGGGCGGCTACCGGTCCAAGTTCGGCCTGACCGTCGGCGAGATTCTGCGTGGACTCGAAGAGCTCAAGACACGCGGTATGGAGGATTGCTTCCAGCTCCTCCACTTCCATCTGGGCAGCCAGATCCCGAACATCCGGATCGTCAAAGGGGCGCTCAACGAGGCCGCTCGTGTGTATGTCGAGCTGGTCAAAGCAGGCGCCGGCCTGAAGTACCTGGATGTCGGCGGCGGCCTGGGCGTGGACTACGACGGCTCGCAGACGAACTTCGAATCGAGCGTGAACTACACGCTTCAGGAATATGCCAACGACGTGGTCTATCACCTGCAGACCGTGTGCGACGAGGCCAAAGTCGCCCATCCGATCATCGTATCGGAAAGCGGACGGGCGATTGTGGCGCATCACAGCCTGTTGGTGTTCAACGTGCTCGGCGTGTCGGGGTTCGGCGAAGCCGCGGTGCCCAAGACACCGACCCCGGAGATGGAGCAGCCGCTCATCGACCTGATCGAAACCAACGGCAGCCTGATGTCCAGAAACGCGCTCGAGAGCTATCACGACGCGCAGCAGGCGCTCGACATGGCGATGAACCTGTTCGCGAGCGGATACCTGACGCTCGATCAGCGGTCGATGGCCGAGAATCTCTATTGGGCGATCTGCCTGAAGCTTCAGAAGCTGGTGCAGGCGATGGAAGAAATCCCAGAAGAGCTCCAGAGCCTGGACGACTCGTTGTCGGACACCTACTTCTGCAATTTCTCGCTCTTTCAATCGATTCCCGACAGCTGGGCCATCAAGCAGCTCTTCCCGCTGATGCCCATTCACCGGCTGAATGAACGGCCGACGCGGCACGCGGTCCTCGGCGACATCACCTGCGACTCCGATGGCAAGATCGATCAGTTCATCGATCGGCGCGATGTGAAGCGCACGTTGGCGCTCCACACATTCGATGGGTCTCCCTACTACCTGGGCGTGTTTCTGGTCGGTGCATATCAGGAGATCCTGGGCGACCTGCACAATCTCCTGGGGGACACACACGCCGTGCACGTCAGTCTGGACGCGAACGATGCGGTCGTCCTCGACGCGGTCATCAAAGGCGATACCGTCCGCCAGGTGCTGGACTACGTGGAATTCGACGCTGAGGCGCTGATTACCAAGCTGCGGTCCGATGTCGAGGCTGCTGTGCGCGGCGGGCGACTCGACTATCAGGAGGCGGGGCGGATGCTTCGCTTCTACGAGGACGGCCTCGGCGGATACACTTACCTCGAAGAAAAACAGACCCGCTAAATCTCACTCGAACCCGGGGAACGGACTGCCCCCCGTCACGGGCGCGCGAAAACCAAAAACCAAATACGCGTACGCCGGCACCGGTTCGCCACGATATCGGGCAGGTCTGAAGCCCCAGCCGCGCGCGGCGTCGAGCGCCGCACTGTCGAAGCCCGCAGCGGATCCAATCACTGTCGCTTCCTCGACTTTGCCGTCGACTCCCACGAGCACTTCCACGACCACAACGGCGTCGACGATCGCATTGGGCGGATACTTCGGCAGTGTCTCGAGAGTCGGATAGGGGACGGCTTCAGAGGGTGGGGCGAGATCGACCGGCGGCGATCCGCCAGGGGCATTATCGAACAGCTGCGGTGGCCTGAACATCGTCACCACCAGGACAGCCGACGTGGCACGTCTGCTCAGGTACTCGGCAGGGCGAAACGTCCAACTCCCAATGACCGGTTCAATGAATGGCAACGCGCCGGGAGTCGCTCGGAGTCCAACGGTTCGGTAGGACTGCCCATTCTCGCCGACCTCGAGCTCGAGCCGCACGTCGGTCCAGCCAACCACGTTCACCGGCATCGGAGGAGCTGAGCCACTCACCAGACGCGCCGGCGAGAAGTCGGCCGCGAAGACTAGTGCGACGGCTGAAGCCCAGAGAGTCCCGCCGATGATTACGCGGAGCGGAGAGCTCATGTGAAACATGAGTGTCCCGCATGCGACTCGCCGATGCAAACTGCTGATGAATCCCAGCGGTTGAGACGGCGTGGTCCTTGCAGCGTCGCGGGCCATGGGCAGTGTTCGCCTGCGGCTGATCTCGAGCGTGCTCCTCCTCTCCGCCGTTTCGGGGTGTGCGACACTCCAATCGCTTCGTCAATTCGTCCAGCCACCGCGGTTCCGTCAGGCGGACGATCGTGGCAACGAAGTGAGACTCATCGGGCCGTCGGGCACATCACCGCTCGGTGGCGCGAGCGTCCGCATCTGGACAACCGTCACCAATCCGAATCAATTCGGTTTCACATTAAGCACTGTCGACGGGGAGTTGTATATCGACGATCGGCTGGCGACAGAGGGCAGCTTTCCTCTTGGCCTCCCGCTTCGGTCAAACGAGGAATCGACGATCCCGATCGATTTCACCATCAGGTTTCAGGATATTCCGGCGCTCGCGAGCGTCCTTCGCCAGGCGGCATCCGGTGGGTCGGTCCCGTATCGAATCGATGGGACGATCGGGGTCGACGCTGGAAGTCTGGGTAACCCAACTTTCGGCCCGCTCACACTGCTGACTGGCGAATTGCGTCGCCCCTAGTACGTCCGTTTACGGTCGCACTCGTCCTCAATCCACTCCGTACAACCGCAGGGTTGAGCCACCCGCGGCGGACCAGACCGCGCCGACGAGCCCGTCGATGGTCAGCAGGAAAAGCGGTCCAAGTCATCGCGCTTGCGAGTTCTTGCACCAAATCTCAGGAATGGCTTGACAGCCACGGACAAACTGTCCTACTGTCATAGGACAGTTACGTCATGCAGTTTCAGCTCAATTTCAAGTCCGGCAAGCCCGTCTACCTTCAGATTGTCGACCAGGTGCGCTCCGCGGCCGCGGCCGGGGCGATGAAAACCGGGGAGTCCCTGCCCTCCATCCGCCCGCTTGCCGAAGATCTAAGGGTGAACCGGAACACGGTCGCAAAGGCCTACGCGGAGCTCGAGAGTCAGGGCGTCATCGAGACCATCGCCGGCAAGGGCTGCTTCATCCGGGCCAACAACTCGCCCTACAAGAAAGAAGTCCGTCTCAAGCTGCTGACCGAGGAGATCGACCAGGCCGTCGTCCAGGCGCATCACCTGCAGGTAGCCAAGGACGAATTCCTCCGCATCGCCGACGAACGCTTCGAATCGTTTCAGGAGAAGCGCGCGCAGACGACGGGAACCCGGTGAACCAAATGAACCCAGTTCATGCCGATTCAGCCATTACCATCAACCAACTCGTCCGCCGCTACGGTCGTACTGATGCCGTCGATGGCCTCAGCCTCCGAGTCGAGCCGGGGCGCTGCTACGGCTTCTTCGGCCGCAACGGCGCCGGCAAGACGACGACCATCAAGTGCCTGCTGAATCTGTTACGGCCGACGAGCGGTGAAGTGCGGGTGTTTGGCCTCGATCCGGCTCGCGCCGAAGTGGCCGTGAAGTCCAGGCTCGCCTACGTGCCCGACTACGTGGCCTTCTATCCCTGGATGACCGTGCGCGAAACACTGGACTACTTCGCAGCCTTTCGCGATCGCTGGAACAAGAGCACCGAGCGCGCCCTGGTGGATCAGTTCCGCCTGGACGTCCGCCAGAAGACGAGTCATCTGTCCAAGGGCCAGCGCACACAGGTCGCGCTGATTACCGCCATCTGTCCTGAACCGGAGCTCCTCGTGCTCGACGAGCCCACCTCTGGTCTCGATCCGATCGTCCGACGCGAATTCATCCAGACCGTGATCGGTGCGTACCAGGAGGGCGATCCGGGCCGTCGAACGGTATTCGTGTCTACGCACCTCATCTCCGAGTTCGAGGGGCTGATTGACGAATTCACCATCATCGATCGAGGCCGCGACGTGCTGACGATGGACGCTGACACCGCCCGCGAGCGCTATCAGAAGATCTACGCCCGGTTCTCGACCGACACACCCGCGCTCGATCTCGGCGGTGCGCGGGTCCTCCGCCGACGCGGCCGAGAAGTCGAGCTTCTGGTCAACGGCAACGCCGGCCGCGTCATGGAGCGGCTAAAGATCCTGTCTCCAGAGGCTGTGACGTCGGAGGCGATGACGCTGGAAGAGATTTTCGTCGCGACGCTTCAACCCGCGGAGCACGTCGGCGCGCCAGGGGTCGTCGCGTGATCGCACACGTTCTGCCAGCGCGCATGGCCAAGGAAATCCGCGGCCTCGGGCCGGCCTGGCTGGCCTGCCTGGTCACGCTCGCCGTGACTGCGGCGGTTGGGGGCCGACTGCGCGCGCTGGGTCTGGCCGGATACTGCCTCGGGGCGGTGGTGCTTGGCGCGCTGTCGGTTGGGCACGAGTACACCTCACGGACACTGACGACGTTCCTCTCCCAACCCTCGAAGCGCGAACGTCTGTTCCTCGAGAAACTGAGCATCCTCGTGGCGATGCTGCTCGTCCTCTTGGCTGTCGCCTGGGCAGGTCTGTTCGATCCCACGGCGCAATGGGGATTTGGCGCTGGGTGGGCGCGCGGCTGGTGGGTGGTCGCCTTCGGGCTGCCGCTGCTCTGCGGCGTCTTCGTTGCACCGTGGTTGACGATGGCGTGTCGAAACCCGCTGGCGGGCGCGGTGTTCACGGTGGCGGTCCCAGCCATCGTGTGGATCGCAGGCGACATCGCATCAGCGATGACGTATGGAGGCGATCTGTCTGCGACCGTCGAAGCGCGTGATTTTGCGCTCGAGGTGTTCGTCCGCCTCATGCTGATCATCTGTGCGGTGGGTGCCGTCGCCGGTTGGCGGATGTTCATGCGGCTCGAAGCGATCGACAGCCGCGGTCTCCACGTGCGCGTGCCCGACTGGTTGTTACGTCGGCTTCCGGACGTGGGCGGAGTGCCGTCGACGAGAAAACACCCGCTGTGGCTGCTCGCAAAAAAGGAATTCCGTCTGCAGCAGCTCACATTCGCCATTTCTGGCCTGTACGTCGTCGGATGGATTGGCCTGGTGATGTTCAGTCAGTTCACTCCATCGACGAGGGCCACCCTTCTCATGGGCAGCACGTTCTTTCATCTCGGCATGATTCCGCTTTTGGCCGGATCGATGGCCAGCGCCGAAGAGCGGCAGTTGGGCACGCTCGAGTGGCAGGTGCTGTTGCCGATGGCCGGGTGGACGCAGTGGGTCGTCAAGGTGGCGACTGCTCTCGGCGTTGCGTTGGTCCTCACCCTGGGTCTGCCCGCGCTCCTCCTCTACTTCACGGCGTCACCAGAGGTGCATGGCGAGGTGGCGAAGCTGACCTCGGCAAGGATTGCCTACTTCGTGGTCCCGATGGTGGCGGCCGGGCTGTATATCTCTTCTCTCTCGGCGAACGGCCTTCGAGCGCTTCTCACGTCCGTGCCGGTGATGTTCGTCGTGATCGGTCTCATGACCGTGCAATATATCCGCACGTGGTTCTCGACCCTCTCGATGTGGCAGCGATGGCGTTCGATGTACAACTCATGGACCGCTGGCAAGGGTGACGCCTATCTCGACGTGTACCTGCACAACTACGGCTGGCTCCCCGATGTTGTCGTGATTCTGGTGTATGTGGGAGTGGTCGGCCTGCTGCTGCGGTTCGCGTTGACGAATCATCGATCGGCAGAACGCGGCAGTGGACGGATGTGGAAGCAGATGATGCGGCTCGCCGCCTTTCTCGCGATCTGCACGACCGTTCTTCTTGGTGCGGGTCGCCCTTATGCAGCGGGTCTGCAAGAGTTGCGACGAATCGAACGCCTGAAATACGCGGACGTGCATGGCGTGGTGCTGAACAGCGGACACACACTCGAAAAGCAGTACACCGTTGTGGTATTCCCTGAAGTTCTCACGCTCGGAAACCGGCACCCGTTCCTTATCCAACCACACGCCGACGGTGGGTTCGAAATCTCGTGGCTGCGGCCGGGTCAGTACGCCTTCGTTGCGGTGCAGGCGCTCGATCAGCGAGCCTTTGCTCGCGAGGATCCTGAACTGCTCCTTCGTCTGAGAGCACTCGCCGCCAGGGTGACGTTTGCGGCGGGCGACTCGAAGGCGCTCACCTTGATGATCGCTTCGCTCAATTAGGACTTCAAGAATGGGTCTGGAATTCAACGGCGAAGAAAACGCAGGAGGGATGATGACGAGAGCTTTGACGTTCGCCGCTGCCCTGTCAGCCCTGTCACTTTTCGCGAGCGGAGGGACGCGCGCTCAAAATTCGTCGAATGAATTGGTGCGCCTTCTAAATTCCAAGTTGTAAAATC